>OIZR01000194.1_pt1 | contig 54613 bp, 50 predicted proteins | sample 1588591 | NCBI WGS metagenome assembly OIZR01 (sample SAMN03283249) | human gut metagenome | biome: human-associated habitat; material: feces | host: Homo sapiens | place: USA | collected 2013 | reverse complement strand
CAAAGCCTCTCCCTTTCGGGAGAGGTGGCACGGCGAAGCCGTGACGGAGAGGGTTTCTTCCGGAACGAACCCTCTCAGTCGCCTACGGCGACAGCTCTCCCGAAGGGAGAGCCCTTGGCAAAGAGGGCAGGTCTCGTCCTCATTCGTCAACGGCAGGAAGAAGTCAGCCGTTAAGCTGTAAACTTTACGCCTCTGCCAAAGCCTCTCCCTTTCGGGAGAGGTGGCACGGCGAAGCCGTGACGGAGAGGGTTGCTTCCGGGATGAACCCTCTCAGTCGCCTGCGGCGACAGCTCCCCCGAGAGGGGGAGCCCTTGGCAGAACCGGCAGGTTTCGTCCTCATTCGTTAACGGTAGAAGAAGTCAACTGGTAAACCATAAACTTCCCGCCCTTGCCAAAGCCTCTCCCTTTCGGGAGAGGTGGCACGGCGGAGCCGTGACGGAGAGGGTGCCCCCCAACAGCAAAAAAGCCAGCTTGTCCCCTCCCCTTTTACGGGGCAGACAAGCTGGCTTTCGTATTTTTATTCAGGGGCAGAGCTTACAGCTCGATCTTACCAAAGCCCAGACCCTCAAAGTCGTCCACACGCTCGGTGCGCTTGGGTGCTACCGGCTCGGCGCTGGCGGCGTCCCGGGGGGCGTAGGTGCGCTCCGGCACGCTGGAGGGACGAGGACCACGGCTGGGGCGGGAGCCGCGGTAACCGCCGCCGGAGCGGCGCTGGCCGTCGTTCTCGTACCGGCGGGAGTTTCCATTGCCACGGCGCTGGCCGCCGCCAGAACGGCGGGGACGGCGCTCTGCGCTGTCATTCTGGGCAGCGGGGTCGGTGGAGTAGATCACCACACGGCGATCCCGGCCCTCGCCCTTGCTCTCACTGCGCACACCCTCCATGCTGCTGATGGCAGAATGGATGATCCGGCGCTCGTAGGGGTTCATGGGCTCCATTGCAAAGCTGCGGCCGGTGCGGCGCACCTTGGCGCCGATGCGCTGTGCCAGGGCGGTCAGGTCGCTTTCCCGCTTGCCGCGGTAGCCAGCCACATCCAGGCCCAGCTTGATATAATCGCCCTCCAGGCGGTTTGCCACCAGGCTGGCCAGGTAGGACAGGCTCTCCATGGTCTCGCCGCGGCGGCCGATCAGGGCGCCCAGCTTCTCACCATCCAGACAAATGATGGTGGCCTCCCCCTTCTGCACGGCGCTGAACTTCACGTCCTGCACGCCCATCTTCTCAATGACCTCTTTCAGATAGGCCACTGCAGCGGCCACCTTGGGGTTCGAGTCGATCTCGATGGGCTGTTCCTCCAGCTCCGCTTCCGGCTGGACTGCGGCCGGCTGCTCCGGCTCTTCCGGCTGTGCCTGGACTTCCGGCTCGGGCTGCTCCGGCTGCCGCTCCACAGCGGCGGCCGGCTCCTGGGGCAGCTGCTCTGCCTCCGGCTGGACGGGGGCGGTAGCAGGCTGCACCTCCACCTCCGGTACGGGTGCCAGGTCCGGCTCTTCCACCGACACCCGAACCTTTGCGGGGATCAGCTTCAAGCCCAGAAAACCAGTTTTCTGGGGCATTTCCAGCACTTCAAAGCTCACATTCAGCGCATCGGCCTCCACACCCAGCTGGGCGCAGGCTTTTGCACGAGCTTCCTCCACCGTTTTGCCGGTGGCTTCCAGGGTACGGATCATAGGGCTTAGTCCTCCTTTTTCTGTTCCAGCTCGGACAGCGGAACGGTGCGCTCGTCCTTGTACCGCTCAGCATCCAGCTGGCGGGCATACTCCAGACGGCGCTTGTTCATCTCGCTGGCAGAGATCTGTTTTTCCTCAACTTTGCCGGTCTTTTCGTCCTTGACCTGGATCGTGGTGCTCTTGACGCCGCGGCGCTCTTCCTTGCGGCGGGCAGCGATCTCGGCAGCCACCTGGGCCTTCATCTTATCAGGGTCATAGATCTTGCGCATCACCAGGCTCTGCACGGTCATGATGATATTGGAGATCACGTAGTACAGGGAGAATGCGCAGGGCACGGTAAAGCAGAAGAACAGGTAGGTCAGGGGCATGATGTACATCATGATCTTCATGCCGCCCTGCATCTCCTGGCCGGAGGCCTTCATGCTGATGTGGGTGGAGATGAACATGGTAACGATCGCCAGGATGGGGAAGATCAGCAGGGGCAGGTTCTCTGCCTGGAAGCTCCACTGGGGCACCTGGGTCAGGTCGATGCCAAAGAAGTCCATGTGCTGGCCGAACTCAGCGATCTTGGCCAGCTGCTCTGCGGAGAATGCAGCAGAAACCGTGGACTCGCCTGCCAGCACCTGGGCGATGATGTTGGTGTCCCGGGTGACCATGGTAAAGCTGATGCCCAGGTTCGTCAGAGCGGCGCCGGCAGTCTCCAGCGCCTCGGCGCTGATCTGGAAGATGCGCTGCAGCGGGTGGTACACCACCTCGATAACGCCGAACATCACCAGGAAGTTGACCAGCATGGGCATACAGCCGGAAGTGGGGCTGTAGCCGTAATCCCGCTGGAGCTTGAGCAGCTCTTCCTGCTGTTTTTCCGGCTTATCCTTGTACTTTTTCTGGATGTCCATGATCATGGGCTGGAAAGCGGACATCTTGGCCATGCTCTTCTGCTGGTTCAGCTGCAGGGGGATCTTGATGAGGTTGATCAGCAGCGTGAACAGGATGATGTCCCAGCCGTAGTTCGGGATCAGGTTGTAGATCCACTCCATGACGTAGCCCAAAGGCCAACCGAGGATGTATAAAGGGTTCATAGCTTCGTCCATTCTGCCCCGCCTGTGGCGCAGGGCTTTTGTATTTTTTATCGTAGGACGCGCGGCCCACAGTGCCGCGCGTCATGAGAGGCTGTGTTGGTCCCCGGCCTGCCGGGGCGTTATTTTCCACCTTTTGCCCTGTGCCTTGTGGAAAACAGCCGGGACGGAGAGAGGCTTCTCTCCGGGCTGCGCCAGGCGCCAGGCGGGGGCACGGGGTCGTAGCCCCAGCGCCCCAGGGGGTTGCACCGGCCGACCCGCCAGATGGTCAGCAAAAGGCCCTTGATGCAGCCATGGGTCTGGATGGCCTGGATGCCGTAGCTGCTGCAGGTGGGCGAGAAGCGGCATTTGCGGCTGCCCAGCGCCGGGCTGATGTACCGCTGATACAGTCGGATCAGCTGGCACAGCCCCTGCTGTGCGGCCTGCCGCAGGCGGGTGCGCTTCATTTCCGGTGCTTGGCCGGGGGGACCGTAGCCGGGGGCTTTGCGCCCGGGGCAAGGGCCTTGTCCGGCAGGCCCGCCTGGGCAAACAGCCGGGCCACTACCCCGCTGAGCTGCCAGCTCTTCATCCGCGGGGTGGAGCTGCGGGCTACAAATACCAGATCGTACCCGCCGATGTTGTAATCCAGATGTTCATCAATGGCCGCTTTCATCACGCGGCGGGCGCGGTTGCGCTGTACGGCATGGCCCACCTTTTTGGTGGCGGTCAGCCCCACCCGGGTGCGGCGGCCCTTGGTCTTGAACACGTACAGGACCAGCGCAGGGTGTACATAGGATCGGCCGCGGGCATACACCCGGCCAAACTCACTGTTGCGTCGGAGCGGACGGTATCGCATCCCTTCGGCGCCTCCTTTCCCATAGCCTTTGGCGGGGCTTTGCCCCAAAAGGGCAGAACTGTCCCCTTTTCACCAATGCTCTTTCCAGTATATCAAAAATCAGCGTACTTTGAAAGTGCGTTCCGGCGTTTTTTTCGCCAATTCTTTTGAAGAAATTTCGGTCAATCTGCTCAAATGACAGCCGCGCACAGAATACATCTTTCCCACTTTTGCGGCAGACCTCTGCAAAAAGCGGCAGCATCTCCCCTGCCCGCCCCACAGCCGCCCTGCGCCGTGCAATAAAATAAGACCGCCAAGCTCAATGTCGGCGGTCTTTTTGCGCATCATTTCCTGCGCTGCGCCCTGCGCCCAAAACTGGTGCAGGATCAGACAGTCAGGCTCTTGCGGCCCTTTGCACGGCGGGCAGCGATGACCTTGCGGCCGTTCTTGGTGCTCATGCGGGTCAGGAAGCCGTGGACCTGCTTGCGCTGACGCTTCTTGGGCTGAAAGGTTCTCTTCATAGTGGTATCCTCCGTAAAAACTCGTCCCCTGTATGGGGTCTGCTTCTTTGAGTCCCAGATGGGGACAGGCTTGCAATTCAACAGTATATCGCATCAAATCCCATTCTGTCAAGCTCTTTTTTGCCTTTTGGTCAACTTTTGCCCAAACTTTTATGTGAAAAGGTTTTCCACTTTTTCACCCATTCCCGGTGGAAAACTGTTTTAACCCCACATCTTGTGCCCATACTTTGCCCAGAACACAAGAGCGATGCAGCGGCTAAATTTATGTATATTAAATTACTTTATAGTAATATAGACGCACAGCGGTTTTTGTGGTATACTTACGGAGTATCAGCATGATTGTTGAAAACTTCGACCGATCTAATGGAGTGGATGTTTTATGGATTCTTTCAAGGACGTTTTAGAGGCTGCCCAGAGCTACTGCAAAGCGCAGATGGCCGAGCCGACGTATAACCTGTACATCGACGGGCTCGAGCCGATCAGCTTTGAGGATTCGAGCCACATCACCCTGTCGGTGCGCAACGACTTTATCTGCAAGATCGTTACCGACCGCTACCTGGGCCTGCTGAAGGAGGCGTTCAAGGCCGTATTGGGCTTTGACGTGGATATTACCCTGGTGGTGCCCAGCACCCCGCCCCACGAGGTGCTGCTGTCCCAGCAGTACGAGGCCAACCCCTCCTCCCCCCAGGGCAATTACGAGTTCACTTTCGAGAACTTCATCAAAGGCCCGTCCAACCAGTTTGCCTTTGCGGCAGCCCAGGCTGTGGCGGCCAACCCTTCCGGAGCCTATAACCCCCTGTTTATCTACGGCGGGTCCGGCCTGGGCAAGACCCACCTGCTAACCGCGATCCAGACCGAGATCAAGCGCACCCATCCGGACTTTGTCATCATGTATGTCACCTGCGAGCAGTTCACCAACGAGCTGATCGCCGCCATCCGGGCGGGCAGCACCGAGGACTTCCGCATGAAATACCGGGCCGCCGACCTGCTGCTGGTGGACGATATCCAGTTCATCGCCGGCAAGGAGTCCACCCAGGAGGAGTTCTTCCACACCTTCAACTCCCTGCACGACGTACACAAGCAGATCGTCATCGCCTCCGACCGCCCGGCCAAGGAGATCAAGAGCCTGGAAGAGCGGCTGCGCACCCGTTTTGAGTGGGGCCTGACCGCCGACGTGCAGCCGCCGGACTTTGAGACCCGGGTGGCCATCGTCAAGCGCAAGGCAGAGCTTCTGCATCTGGACCTGCCGGAGGATGTGGCAGAGTTCATTGCCAACCACCTGAAAAACAACATCCGCCAGCTGGAGGGCGCCGTCAAAAAGCTGAACGCCTATTATATGCTGGAGGGCATCCAGCCGGTGATCAGCGTGGCCCAGAACGCCATCAAGGACATCCTGAACGAGACCCAGCCGGTGCCTGTGACCATTGAGAAGATCGTAGGCGAAGTCTCCCGCACCTTCAACGTCTCCCCGGCCGATATCCGGGGCACCAAGCGCAACGCCGGCGTAGCCGCTGCCCGTCGGGTGGCCATCTACATCCTGCGGGAGGTCACCGGCATGAGCATGGAGGAGATCGGACGGGAATTCTCCGGACGGGACCACTCCACCATCGTTTACTCCCTCAAGACCATTGAGCGGGACATGAAAAACGACCAGCACCTGCGGGAGACGGTCAGCGACATCATCAAGAATGTCAGGGCCTGATGCGCCTTTTCACGCCCTGATTTTCCACCCCAGGCCCAAAATATGGGGAGAAACAGGCCGCAAACCCCGATTTTTGTCCAAGATATTGTGGTGAAAAGCAGAAGCTTTCCACTCTTTCCACCAAGTTTTCAACATTCAACTTCTGTTTTGCACATGCCGCGTGGAAAAAAAGCGCACACACCCCCTTTCCACAACTCTTCCACAGCGCCATCCCCAAAACAGAGACCCCAAAAAATCCGCATGGCGGCTAAGCGAAGGCGAGTTTTCAACACCCTCCCCAGCCCCTACTACTGTTACTACAACAAGTACAATAAGAAACAGGGCAAAAAGCCCTGCATCCAGCAGCAAACGATGCGGACTCTTTGGGGAAAAAGAATTAAGCAGCCTTCCGGCAGCGGACTGCGGACCGAAAGCGGCCAAAGATCCGGCAGAAAAGAGCGAAAAGTTGACCCGCCTCCGTGTGTGCGGTTTTGCCAGTTGTGCCGGGGAAACAGCGGGCGCAGCCCGGACAGAAGCCCCCTCCCCCGGCCGCGCGGGACCCGGAGCGGCCCTTCCCCGCTGCGGTCCGGCAGCGGAGCCTCCCGCCGAGCGCTGCCAGCGAACGCTGCGTGGCCCATCCCGAGCCGCCCAGGAGCGCAGAAACCGTTCTGGATGATCCATGAAAATTGGAAATCGTCCGGCATCGGCTGGAAAATGCGGCCAGCAAAAATGGAAATTCGGCCGGAAGGTTTTGCCAATTTCCAGCCCGGCAGCAGACACCAGAAACGCCCCCCAAAGCTGCCCCGGGGACGGGAAAAAGGCCCCTCTGCCGAGTGTATAAATATTCAAAATAATGTGAATATCGGTGCGGGGCGCCGCAGGCCGTCCGGCGGAAGCTCCTGCGAAAAAAGGAACAAACTCTCGATAAAAAGGAGATAGACCACTTTGAATATCATTTGTGATAAGACTCTGCTGTCTGCCGCCATCGACGGTGTGTCCAAGGCGGTGACCCTGCGCTCTACCATTCCGGTGCTGGAGGGCATCCTGCTGAAGGCCGAGGGCTTCCAGCTGACCTTGACCGGCTATGACCTGGAAATGGGCATCGTTACCACCATCGAAGCCAACGTAAAGGAACCGGGCGAGATCGTGCTGAACGCCAAGCTGCTGAGCAGCATGGTGAGCCGGATGCCGGCGGGCCAGATCTCCATCGTGTCCACCGACAGCGGCAAGACCAAGATCGAGAGCGGCGTGGCGCAGTTCGAGATCCAGTCCCTGCCGGCGGCGGATTTCCCGGATCTGCCCAACACCGGCGCAGACGAGACCCTGACCTTGCCGACCGGGGTGTTCCGGGATATGATCGACCGCACCCTGTATGCAGTGAGCCAGGACGAGAAAAAGCCCGCTCACACCGGTGAGCTGTTTGAGATCGAGCCGGACAAACTGACCCTCGTGGCCCTGGACGGCTACCGGCTGGCCATCGTGGAGCGGCCGGTGCAGGCGGTGAAGGATATCCGCATCATCGTGCCCAGCAAGACCATGACCGAGGTGAGCCACCTGCTGCCCAACGACGATCAGGAGCTGGTGCACATCTGCGCCAACCGCCGGTATGTGGTGTTCATGACCGGCGGATACACCATCATGAGCCGCCTGATCGAGGGCGAGTTTTTGAACTACCGCAACGTGATCCCGGAGGGCAGCCGCACCCGGGTGACCCTGGATGTCAAGGAGTTTGTGGAGACCATCGAGCGCGCCTCCCTCATCATCACCGAGCGGCTGAAAAACCCGCTGCGGATCAGCTTTTCCGGCGGCCGGGTGGTGGTGCGCTGCCAGACCAACCTTGGCCGGGTGGTGGACGAGTTCGGCGCCCAGTGCGAGGGCGAGGAAGTGGAGATCGGCTTTAATAACCGGTATCTGCTGGATGCGCTGCGCAACGCCCGCACCGACCAGGTACGCATGGAGCTGAGCGGCCCTTTGAGCCCGGTCAAGGTGCTGCCCGCAGAGGGACAGGACTTTTTGTACCTGGTGCTGCCGGTACGGTTCAAGAACGATTAAGGGGGAACTTTGATGCAGAAGATTTTGATCCATACGCCCTTTATCAAGCTGGATGCCCTGCTGAAATACGCCGGGCTGTGTGAGACCGGGGGCGAAGCCAAGGAGCGTGTGCAGGCCGGGGATGTGCTGGTAAACGGCCAGGTCTGCCAGATGCGGGGCAAAAAATGCCTGCCCGGGGATGTGATCACCCTGGACGGCCAGTCGGTCGAGATCGGCCAGGGCCGCTGATCCATGCGTCTGGAGTGGCTGGAGGTAGAAAACTACCGCAACATTGCCCACGCCCAGCTGGACCCTGGCGATGAGCTGACCGTCCTGTGCGGTGACAACGGCCAGGGCAAGACCAACCTTCTGGAAGCCATCTGGCTGCTGACCGGGGGCAAGAGCTTCCGGGGCGGCAAGGACGCAGAGCTGGTGCGCCGGGGGCAGCCCTTTGCGGTGCTCTCGGCCCGGACCCGGGCGGAGGATGCCCAGGAGGACAAACAGGTCCGGCTGACGGTGGGTCTGCCGGGCACCCAGCGCCCGGGGCGGTATGCCTCGCTGGGGGCATCTGCGCCCAGACGGGCGGCGGCGCTGGCCGGCAGCTTTCCGGCTGTGGTGTTCGACCCCGGACATCTGAGCCTGGTAAAAGGCGCACCGGAAGGGCGCAGACGCTTTTTGGATGGGGCACTGTGCCAGATGTACCCCGGGTATCTGGCGGTATACCGGCGGTATGTCCGGACGCTGCAGCAGAAAAATGCGCTGCTGCGCCGCACTGCGGCCCCCCGGCCCTATGCCGAGACGGTGGCGCTTTTGGAGGTGCTGAACCGGGAGCTGGCGGCCCAGGGCGAGCTGGTGCAGCAGCGCCGGCGGGCCTACCTGGAACTGCTGGGGCCGCTGGCCTGCGGCTACTATGCTGAGCTGAGCCGCGGGGCCGAAAAACTGGAGATCCGCTATGCCGCCCGGTTTGAACCCGGCGCATTGGGGGCGCTTTTGCAGGCCCGCCAGCAGGAAGAGCTGCGGGCCGGGCAGAGCCTGTACGGCCCCCACCGGGAGGATCTGGAGCTGCTTTTGGATGGACAGAGCGCCCGGGTCTACGCCAGCCAGGGCCAGCAGCGCAGCGTGGCTTTGAGCCTGAAATTGGCCGAGGCAGCCGCTGCCGCCCAGATCACGGGGGAACAGCCGGTGATGCTGCTGGACGATGTGCTCAGCGAGCTGGACGACCACCGGCAGCAGTATCTGCTGACCCGGATGCGGGAGAAACAGACCTTTGTGACCAGCTGCGACGGCTCCAGCTTCCAGAAAGCGAAGGGCCGGGTGTACCGGGTCCGGGGCGGTGTGCTGGAGGCGCTGTAAGGCAGCGTCTGCGCCAAGGAGGGAGAACGGTGTATCTGTATCTGGGCCGGGGCTATGTGCTCCATGAGCGGGACCTGATCGGCATCTTCAACCTGGAGACCACCACCATCTCCCCCCGGGGACGGGAGTTTTTGGACTATGCCCAAAAAAACGGCGCGGTGGTGAGCCTGTCGGACGAGCTGCCCCAAAGCTATGTGCTGGCGGACAGCCCGGTGGATACGGTGTACCTGTCCGAGCTGTCCCCCGCGGCGCTGCGCAAGCGGGCGCAGAAAAAAGCATGGGAGGAGTGAACACACCCTCCCTCTGTTGCAAAAATATACACAGAAACGCCAAAACAGCGGAAAAAGGATGCACTGGTATCCGATATGCCGCTTTGCTATAATCAGAGACGAAAACCGAACAAGCAAAAGGGAGAATGGATATGGCAGAAGAGATCATTACTGCGACCAATGCCGATACCGCTACCGACCACGAGTACAACGCCAGCGAGATCCAGGTGCTGAAAGGCCTGGAGGCGGTGCGTAAGCGGCCGGGTATGTATATCGGCTCCACCGGCGAGCGGGGCCTGCACCATCTGGTGTACGAGATCGTGGACAACGCCATCGACGAGGCGCTGGCCGGTTACTGTGACCATATTGAGGTCAAGATCCTGGAAGGCGATCTGATCCAGGTGACCGACAACGGCCGTGGCATCCCGGTGGATATCCAGGCCGACACCGGCCTGCCGGCAGTGACGGTGGTGTACACCATCCTGCACGCAGGCGGCAAGTTTGGCGGCGAGAACTCCGGCTACAAGGTGGCCGGCGGCCTGCATGGCGTGGGCGCTTCGGTGGTGAACGCCTGCTCGGAGTGGCTCACCGTCCAGGTGCGCCGGGACGGCCACGAGTACCAGCAGACCTTCCGCCGCGGCGAGCCGGACGGCCCGCTGCAGATCATCCGGGATGTGGCGGAAGGCGATACCGGCACCCGGGTCACCTTCAAGCCGGACCCGGAGATGTTCAAGGAGACCACCCATTTCGACTTTGACACCCTGGAAAAGCGCCTGCGGGAAGAGAGCTTTCTGAATGCGGGCCTGCGCATCACCCTGCGGGATGAGCGGGAGCTGTATGCCCCCATGCTGGAGGACGGCCAGCAGGCCGAGCCGGATTACCGCACCGAGACCATGTGCTACGAGGGCGGCATCCGCAGCTTTGTCTCCTACCTGGGCGAAAAGCGCAAGCTGGACGTGCTGCACCCCAATGTGATCTACCTGCAGGGCCAGACCGAGCGCGGCGTAGCAGAGGTGGCGCTGCAGTATACCTCCAGCTACAACGAGCTGCTGCTGAGCTTTGCCAACAACGTCAATACCCCGGACGGCGGCACCCACGAGGAGGGCTTCAAGACCAGCCTGACCCGTGTATTCAACGATTACGGCCGCAGCCACGGCCTGCTGAAGGAAAAGGACGAGAACCTCTCCGGCTCGGACGTGCGGGAGGGCCTGATCTGCGTCATCTCGGTCAAGCTGCAGGAGGCAGAGTTTGAGGGCCAGACCAAGGCAAAGCTGGGCAATACCGAGGTGCGCACCCTGGTCTCCGGCATGGTGTACGAGAAGCTGACCGAGTTCTTTGAGGAGAACCCGGCGGTGGCCAAGGCGATCTTTGAAAAGGCCACCCAGGCCGCCCGTGCCCGCGCCGCCGCCAAAAAAGCCCGGGAACTGGTGCGCCGCAAGAGCGTGCTGGAAAACAGCCGGATGCCGGGCAAGCTGGCAGACTGCCGGGAGAACGACCCCTCCCGCACCGAGATCTTCATCGTCGAGGGCGACTCTGCAGGCGGCTCGGCCAAGATGGGCCGGGACTCGGCTATCCAGGCCATCCTGCCTTTGTGGGGCAAGATGCTGAACGTGGAAAAAGCCCGGGCAGACCGCATCTACGGCAACGACAAGCTGATGCCGGTGGTGCTGGCTTTGGGCTGCGGCATCGGCGAGGAGTTTGATATCTCCAAGCTGCGGTACGACAAGGTGTTCATCATGGCGGATGCGGACGTGGACGGCTCCCACATCTGCACCCTGATGCTGACCTTCTTCTTCCGGTATATGCGGCCGCTGATCGAGCAGGGCCATGTGTATGTGGCCCAGCCGCCGCTGTTCAAGCTGCAGAAGGGCCAGACCGTGAAATATGCCTATAACGAGGCGGAGATGGCGGTGCTGTCCCAGGAGATGCCGGGGGCAAAGATCAGCCGCTATAAGGGCCTGGGCGAGATGAACCCCGATCAGCTGTGGGAGACCACCATGAACCCGGACAACCGGGTCATCGTGCAGATCACCATCGACGACGCAGAAAAGGCGGACGAAGCCTTTACCATCCTGATGGGCGACCAGGTGGAGCCCCGCCGCCGCTTTATTGAGGAGAACGCCCAGTACGCAAAGCTGGATGTGTGATGGGGAGCGCTGCTTCCCGCCCCAAACGACCAACCGTGACCCAGGCGTTAGCCTCAACAGATAAACGGAGGAACAAATGGAAGAAGATTATGTGATGATACCGGGCAGCGGTACCAAAAAGATCATCAGGGACGTCAAAAAGGAGATCGAGACCGCCTTTTTGGATTACTCCATGTCGGTGATCGTGGCCCGTGCGCTGCCGGATGTGCGGGACGGCCTGAAGCCGGTGCACCGCCGCATTTTGTACACCATGCATGAGCGCGGCAACGACCCCAGCCATGCATACCGCAAGTCCGCCGATACGGTGGGTGCGGTGCTGGGCTCCTACCACCCCCACGGCGACAGCTCGGTCTATGATGCCATGGTGCGTCTGGCCCAGGATTTCTCGCTGCGGTACCCGCTGGTGGACGGCCAGGGCAACTTTGGTTCGGTGGACGGCGACCCCCCTGCTGCCTACCGTTACACCGAGGCCCGCATGAGCAAGATGGCCGTGGAGATGCTGACCGACATCGACAAGGACACCATCAACTGGGACCCCAACTTTGACGAGACCAAAAAAGAACCCAGCGTTCTGCCCAGCCGCTTCCCCAACCTGCTGGTGAACGGCAGCCAGGGCATTGCGGTGGGCATGGCCACCAACATCCCGCCCCACAACCTGGGCGAGGTGATCGACGGCTGTGTTGCTTACATCGAGGACCCGGACATCGACCTGCCGGGCCTGATGGAGCACATCAAGGGACCGGACTTCCCCACGGCGGGCATCATCATGGGCCGCAGCGGCATCCGCGCAGCCTACGCCACCGGCCGGGGCAAGATCACCCTGCGGGGCCGGGCCAGCATTGAGCAGACCAAGAACGGCCGCACCCAGATCATCATTACCGAGATCCCCTATATGGTCAACAAGGCCCGCCTGATCGAGAGCATGGCGGACCTGGTGAAGGATAAGCGGGTGGAAGGCATCACCGGCCTGAACGATGAGAGCAACCGCAAGGGGATGCGCATCGTGGTGGACCTGCGCAAGGACGCCAACGCACAGGTGATCCTGAACCAGCTGTACCAGTATACCCAGCTGCAGGATACGGTGGGTGTCATCATGCTGGCGCTGGACCACAAGATCCCCAAGATCCTGACCCTGAAACAGATGATCCAGAAGTATGTGGAGTTTCAGGATGAGGTGGTGCGCCGCCGTACACAGTACGACCTGAAAAAGGCCGAGGAGCGGGCCCACATCCTGGAGGGCCTGAAAAAAGCCACCGATATCGTGGATGAGCTGATCGCAACCATCCGGGCCTGCAAGGGCGGTATGGCAGAGGCCAAGGCTGCCATCATCGAGCGGTTTGGCTTTGACGAGATCCAGGCAGACGCCATCGTCAAATTGCAGCTGGGCCGTCTGGCCGGACTGGAGATCCTGAAGATCGAGGAAGAGCTGGCCGGCCTGCAGGCCAAGATCCAGGAGTGGAAGGACATCCTGGCCGATGATGCCCGTGTGCTGGAGATCGTCAAGGCTGAGCTGCTGGAGATGAAGCAGCGCTTTGGCGACGAGCGCCGCACACAGATCGAGTCGGTGGACGGCGAGGTGGATATTGAGGACCTGATCGCCGAGGAGCAGTGCGTGTATACCCTGACCGAGGCCGGCTACATCAAGCGTCAGCTGATGGATACCTACCAGGCCCAGCGCCGGGGCGGACGGGGCATCTCCGGCATGACCCGCAAGGAAGAGGATATCGTGCAGGAGATGTTCGTGGGCTCCACCCATGATTATGTGCTGTTCGTTACCAGCCTGGGCCGTGTGTTCCGGCTCAAGGGCTACACCATCGCAGAGTCCAGCCGCACCAGCAAGGGCACCAACATCGTGAACCTGCTGCAGCTGGCAGAGGGCGAAAAGGTGACCAACATGATCTGCCGTCCCCGGGATGCAGAGCAGGGCTTTGTGACCATGGTGACCAAGCAGGGTCTGATCAAGCGCACCCCGCTGGAGCAGTACGCCAATATGCGCAAGACCGGTCTGATCGGCATTGTGCTGAACGAGGGCGACGCCCTGGCCTGGACCCGCCTGACCACCGGCGATGACACCCTGATCGTGGCCACCCGCAACGGCCAGGCGATCCGCTTCCACGAGGCAGAGGCACGGCCCATGGGCCGCACCAGCCACGGTGTCCGGGCTATCCGCCTGGAGGAGGGCGACGAAGTGGTAGGCGTGTGCATCTGCCGCGAGGGTGCTACCGTGCTGACCGTGACCGAAAACGGCAAGGGCCGCCGGTCGGAGACCGACACATACCGCATCACCGCCCGCGGCGGCAAGGGCATCCGCAACTATGACTCCGCCAAGGACAAGGTAGCTGCGGTGAAGATCGTGGACGAGACCGACGACATTCTGCTGGGCAGTCAGGAAGGCGTGATCATCCGGCTGCACGCTGCGGATATCACCTTGCAGAGCCGCTATGGCTCCGGTGTCCGGGTCATGCGCCTGGGCGAGGGCGATAAGGTGATGGTGCTGGCCCGCACCGAGCACGACGACGAGGCACAGGCCGAGACGGTGGAGCAGGATGCAGACGCCGCAGAGCCGACTGCGGAGGAGCTGGCTGCGATGGAGGCTGCGGACGAAGCCGCCGCAGCAGAACCCGCCGCCCCGGACGCAGAGGAATAAGAGCACAAACTCCAAGAGAAATAAAACGAGAAACCCCAGGGCCTTTGGGAAGGCCCTGGGGTTTCTTGCAGGGACGAACCCTCTCTGCCAAAGCCTCTCCCTTTCGGGAGAGGTGGCACGGCCAAAGGCCGTGACTGAGAGGGGTTTCTTGCAGGGACGAACCCTCTCAGTCTCGCTGCGCTCGACAGCTCTCCCGAAGGGCGAGCCCTTGGCAAAGAGGGCAGATCCTGCCCCGCAGGCCAACGCCCTGCACCCGTCAACCTATAACCAATACACTTTCCCTCTCTGCCAAAGCCTCTCCCTCTCGGGAGAGGTGGCACGGCCAAAGGCCGTGACGGAGAGGGTCTGCTTGCAGGGACGAACCCTCTCAGTCTCGCTTCGCTCGCCAGCTCTCCCGAAGGGCGAGCCCTTGGCAAATAGGGTGAGTTTCGTCCTCACCCGTCAACGGCATAAAAAAGTTAAACCTATAACCCGCAAACCTCCTTCCCCCGCCTTGCCCCCCTGCGTTCGGGTGTGTTATACTAGACCCCCAGCGCTGGGGCGCTGGTTTTACTGTTTGTACTGCAATGGGAATACACTGTTACGGGAGGGTGCTGCAATGGAGTGGGATCTGGTATTTTTTACGAACAGCTTGCTGCTGGGGGTGGGCCTGGCGATGGACGCATTCTCGGTGTCTATGGCCAACGGCCTGCGTCAGCCGGAGATGAGCCGGGGACGGATGGCGGGCATTGCCGGGATCTTTGCCGGGTTTCAGGCCGCTATGCCGCTGGCGGGGTGGGTCTGCGTCCACACCGTGCTGGAGGCGTTCCAGGCGTTTGAGGGGGTCATCCCCTGGGTTGCGCTGGGGCTGCTGGGGTACATTGGCGGTAAGATGCTGTGGGAGGGGCTGCGCGGCGGGGAGGAGACCGGCGCCGCGGCGTCGGCTTTGACCCTGGGCGCCGTCATGATGCAGGGCGTGGCTACCAGCATCGATGCACTGTCGGTGGGCTTTACCATTGCGGAGTACGGCCTGGCTATGGCGCTGGTGTGCGCTGTGCTGATCGCAGCGGTGACCTTTGTGCTGTGCTATGCAGGCATCGGCATCGGCAAAAAATTCGGCACCAAGCTGGCGGGCAAGGCGTCTGTGCTGGGCGGCGTGATCCTCATCGCCATCGGGCTGGAGATCTTTGTGACCGGGGTGTTCTGATCCAAAATAAAAAAAGATCCCCTCGCTGCCTTTTGGGAAAAACGGCGGCGGGGGGATCGGTCTTTTGCGGAGAAATAAACGGAGAAACTCCAAGAGCAATTCCAGCGCAGATCACGGCTCGAAATAGTCGGCGTATTCCTCGATCAGGCGGCTGCCCAGGCGGCGGATGCCGCCGTAAAGGTGCCGCTCGATCAGCGGCTCAAAAGCGGCCAGGTCGCAGCGCTCAATGGCCTCGATCAGGCTCTTGTGGTCTGTGTTCACCTCTGCCAGCCCCCCGCTCTGGATGATGTCCAGCATACGGAAGCGGCTGTAATCTGCATGGGCGTTTTGCAGCGTGCTCCAAAGGTACAGCTTGTCCTGGGCGGCAAACCAGGTCTCGTGCAGCAGGCGGTCGGCCTCGTAGAGGCGGCGGTAATCCGGCTGTGCGGCACGGGCCAGGGCGTCGTAGGCATCGGCCCGGGCACGGATCAGCGTCCGCTGTGCCGGGGTGCAGTGGGGAGAAAAGTCCCGCAGCACCCGGGCCTCCACAGCGGCCCGTTCATAGATCAATTCGTCCACGATGCGCCGGTTCAGCCGGGTGACGGTGGTACCTTTGTAAGGGACGATGCGCACCAGGCCGTTTTCCTGCAGGCGCTGCAGCACCACCCGGATCAGGGAGCGGGGCACCCCGAACCGGGTGCAGAGGGGGTTCTCCCCCAAGGCGCTGCCCGGGCGCAGGGTCAGGTCGATGATCTCCTGCTCCAGCACCGCATAGATGGCGGCTTCGGATTTATATTCTTGTTCCATATAAAAACCCCTTGTGTTTGGAAGGTGGGCCGCCTGGCCCTTTCAGCGCTCCCCTGCTGCCAACAGGCTCCAGGGCTCGCCGGAAGGCGGCGGCAGGGTGAACTGCATCCGCTGGCCGGTGACGGGGTGGGTGAAATGCAGTTCCATACATTGCAGGGCCAGGGCGCCCTTGCAGCGGCTGCCGTAGCGTCCGTCCCCCCACAGGGGGTGGCGGCGGGCGGCAAACTGCGCCCGGATCTGGTGGGTGCGGCCGGTGTGCAGGGTGACCTCCACCAGGGCAAGGCCGGTGCTGCGGGCGGCTGCCCGGTACTCCAGCTCTGCAGCCCGGACCCCCTTGCGGGGGCGCTGCACCGGATAGACCCGGCCGGTGCGGCTGTCCTTGAACAGCAGGTCCTGCCAGAGGCCGGCATCCTCCAGGGGGGCATTGTCCCCTGCGGCCACCACGGCCCGGTAGCGCTTTATAAAAGAGGGGCCGTCTGCCGGGCGTGCATCGGGCGAAGCGGCGTACCAGGCAGCGGAATCGGTGATCTGGCGGGTCAGGGCGGCGGCCGCCGCAGGGGTGCGGGCGCAGACCATCAGGCCGGTGGTGGGGGTGTCCAGCCGGTGGACGATGCCCACATAGGCATCCTCCCCCCACAGCTGGCGCAGTGCCTGGGGCAGGCCCTGTTCACTGGACAGGCCGGCGGGTTTTGCCACCACCGCCAGCGCTGCGTCCTGATAGATGACTTCCAGGCTCACAGTTTGCCCTCCGCCAGCAGGGCTTTCAGTTTCAAAATACCGGCCACGGTCTTGCCGTCCCGGATCTCGCCGGACATCACCTGCTGGTAAGCTTGCTCCAGCGGCACACGGTCCGGGGTCAGGAATTCATCGGCATCCAGGTGCATCCGGCTTTCGTGCAGGCCCACGGCTACCCAGGTGTAGATCACCTCGGTGTCGTAGCCCACCGTGGGGTAGAACTCTCCCAGCGAGATATAGCGGTCTGCGGTCAGGCCACATTCCTCCTCCAGCTCCCGCTGGGCGGCGGCAAAGGGGTCCTCCCCTTTTTCCAGCTTGCCGGCAGGCAGCTCCCACAGCTCCTGCTGCATGGCATAGCGGAACTGCCGCACCATGCAGATGGTGCCGTCCGCAAAATAGGGCAGGATGCAGGCGCCGCCGTTGTGGTGTACCACCTCCCGCACGGCCTGACGGCCGTTTTCTAAAAGGGCGATGTCCTTGGTCAGGGTGACCACCTTGCCTTGGAAGATCACCTCACTGGAAAGGGTCTTTTCAAAATGTACTTCGTCCATGAGTATGCTCCCTTTTATTTGTATCGTTTTATTGGTGGGACGCAGCGCCCCCGGCAAAGGCAGGCTTTTTGGCGCAGCGTGCGGATTTTTTTGATCCATACCCTAGTTTACGGCAAGGGCGGCGGGCTTGTCAATGCAGAAAAATGCCGCTTGTAAAAACGCACCCCTGTGCCACGGCGGCGCCTGCGGGCAAAAAGCCCTTCGCCCCCGTCTGACCCAAAGCAGGACAGAGGTTCAATATCTCCTAAAAAATAGCAAAAAACACGGTGCGGCTTGTTTTATAAAGAAGTTAGCTGTACAAAACGTACAAATAAAAACCAGAATTATTGGTAGGTTTTACTAAGGCGTTTGCATTTACATTGATAGCGGAATTTGTTATTATAAATACAAGCAATAGTGCCTTTATGGGGACATTGCGCCCCCGCGCAGGGCAGCTTGCCCGGCGCAAAGGTACAAAATATCAACAATGGAGGAAGAAAAATGCCTAGAGCAAAGCAAACGATGGATGGCAATACCGCTGCCGCCCATGTAGCCTATGCCTACACGGACGTCGCTGCCATCTACCCCATTACCCCGTCTTCTCCGATGGCTGACTCTGTGGACCAGTGGTCCGCTGCCGGTCAGAAGAACATCTTCGGCAACCAGGTCAAGGTCGTCGAGATGGAGTCTGAGGCTGGTGCAGCCGGTGCAGTGCACGGCTCCCTGGGCGCTGGTGCTGTTACCACCACCTTTACCGCCTCTCAGGGCCTGCTGCTGATGATCCCCAATATGTACAAGATCGCAGCAGAGCAGCTGCCCTGCGTGTTTGATGTGTCGGCTCGTACCGTTGCTACCCAGTCCCTGAACATCTTCGGTGACCACAGCGACGTCATGGCCTGCCGTCAGACCGGTTTTGCTATGCTGGCTGAGAGCAGCGTGCAGGAGGTCATGGACCTGTCTCCCGTTGCTCACCTGGCAGCGATCGAGGGCAAGGTGCCTTTCCTGAACTTCTTCGACGGCTTCCGTACCTCTCACGAGTACCAGAAGATCGAGAAGTGGGACTACGCCGACCTGAAGGAAATGTGCAACATGGAGGCTGTGGAGGAGTTCCGCAAGAATGCGCTGAACCCCGAGCACCCCAAGATGCGCGGCTCCCACGAGAACGGCGACGTTTTCTTCCAGCATCGTGAGGCCTGCAACTCCGTCTACGACGCTCTGCCTGCTGTCGTTGAGAAGTACATGGCCAAGATCAATGCAAAGCTGGGCACCAACTACGATCTGTTCAACTACTACGGCGCACCCGATGCTGACCGTGTGATCGTGGCTATGGGCTCCGTCTGTGATGTGGCAGACGAAGTCATCGACTACCTGAACGCCAAGGGCGAGAAGGTTGGTATCATCAAGGTCCGTCTGTACCGTCCGTGGGTGTCTGCCTCCCTGCTGAAGGTCCTGCCGAAGACCGCAAAGAAGATCGCTGTTCTGGACCGCACCAAGGAGCCCGGCTCCCTGGGCGAGCCGCTGTACCTGGACGTTGCTGCCACCCTGCGTGAGGCTGGCATGAACGACGTGGTGCTGACTGGCGGCCGTTACGGCCTGGGCAGCAAGGACACCCCGCCGTCCTCCATCTTCGCTCTGTTCAAGGAGCTGGAGAAGGATGCCCCGAAGGAGCGTTTCACTCTGGGCATCACCGACGACGTGACCGGCCTGTCCCTGCCTGAGATCAAGCCCGCTCCCATCACCGCAGCTGCTGGCACCAAGGAGTGCAAGTTCTGGGGTCTGGGCGGCGACGGCACCGTTGGCGCCAACAAGAACTCGGTCAAGATCATCGGCGACCACACCGATAAGTATGTGCAGGCGTACTTCCAGTACGACTCCAAGAAGACCGGCGGCGTCACCATCAGCCACCTGCGCTTTGGCGACAAGGCCATCCGCAGCCCCTACTACATCAACCAGGCTGACTTCGTGGCCTGCCACAACCCCGCATACATCCACATGGGCATGAAGATGGTCCAGGATGTCAAGCCCGGCGGCGTGTTCATGATCAACTGCCAGTGGACCGATGAGGAGCTGGGCCAGCACCTGAATGCCGAGGCCAAGAAGTACATCGCGGACAACAACATCCAGCTGTACACCATCAACGCCATCGACAAGGCCATCGAGATCGGCATGGGCAAGCGCACCAACACCATCCTGCAGTCCGCCTTCTTCAAGCTGGCTGACGTCATGCCCATCGACGATGCCATCAACTTCATGAAGCAGGCTGCCCAGAAGAGCTACGGCAAGAAGGGCCAGGACGTCGTTGAGATGAACTGGAAGGCCATCGACGCCGGCGTGGACGCCATCCACAAGGTGGAGGTCCCGGCTGAGTGGGCTAACCCCGAGGCCGATCCGGCCCCGAAGGCTCTGGCTGGCCGTCCCGAGCTGGTCAAGCAGATCCGCGAGGTCATGGAGCCCATCGCCCGTATGGACGGCGACAGCCTGCCTGTCTCCTCCTTCCTGGCAAATGCCAACGGCGAGTGGGAGCAGGGTGCTTCTGCTTACGAGAAGCGCGGCACCGCTGTCACCGTGCCTGAGTGGGATGCTGCAAAGTGCGTTGGCTGCAACCAGTGTGCTTTCGTCTGCTCTCACGCTACCATCCGTCCCTTCCAGCTGACCGCTGAGGAGCTGGCTGCTGCCCCGGCCCAGACCAAGAGCCGCGACAACCGCCCTGCCAACGAGTACAAGTTCGTCATGGCAGTGTCTCCGCTGGACTGCATGGGCTGCGGCGAGTGTGTCACCGTCTGCCCCACCAAGGCTATCACCATGGTGCCGCAGGAGAGCCAGGCTGCCGAGCAGGAGGTCTTTGACTACTGCGTGGCCAACATCTCCAAGAAGCCCAGCAAGTTTGCGGATGATACCGTCATCGGTTCTCAGTTCAACCAGCCGCTGCTGGAGTTCTCCGGCTCCTGCGCTGGCTGTGCCGAGACCTCTTACGCACGCCTGATCACCCAGCTGTTCGGCGAGAAGATGTACATCTCCAACGCCACCGGCTGCTCCTCCATCTGGGGCGGTACTGCTTCCATCTCTCCGTACACTGTCAACAAGGACAGCGGCCACGGCCCGGCATGGTGCAACTCCCTGTTTGAGGACAACGCCGAGCACGGCCTGGGCATGTATCTGGGCCAGAAGACCGTCCGCGAGAACCTGATCAAGGAGATCGCAGAGATCGTGGCCGACGAGCGTGCTTCCGCTGAGCTGAAGGCTGCCTTCGACAAGTTCCTGGAGACCAAGAACAACACCAAGGCCAACGACGAGCCCGCCAAGGCCCTGATCGCTGAGCTGGAGAAGGCTGCCGCTGCTGGCTGCCCGAAGGCTGCTGAGGTGCTGAAGAGCAAGGAGTTCATCTCCAAGAAGTCTATCTGGATCTTCGGCGGCGACGGCTGGGCATACGACATCGGCTTCGGCGGTCTGGACCACGTCCTGGCTTCCGGCGAGGATGTCAACGTCATGGTGTTCGATACCGAGATGTACTCCAACACCGGCGGACAGGCTTCCAAGGCTTCCAACATCGGCGAGGTCTGCCAGTTCGCAGCTGCCGGTAAGGAGATCAGCAAGAAGAGCCTGGCTGAGATCGCTATGACCTACGGTTACATCTATGTTGCTCAGATCGCTCTGGGCGCAAACATGAACCAGGCTGTCAAGGCCATTGCTGAGGCTGAGGCTTACCCCGGCCCGTCCCTGATCATCGGCTACGCACCCTGCGAGCTGCACGGCATCAAGGGCGGCATGACCAACTGCCAGAACGAGATGAAGAAGGCTGTTGAGGCTGGCTACTGGAACCTGTTCACCTTCAACCCGGCGAACAAGGCCCAGGGCAAGAACCCCTTCACCCTGACTTCCAAGCCGGTGGACGGCGAGAAGTACCAGGCACTGCTGGCGAACGAGACCCGTTACAGCCGCCTGACCCGCGCCTTCCCCGACCGTGCAAAGAAGCTGTTTGAGGACAACGAGCAGGCCGCTCATGCCCGTTACGAGCACCTGAGCCGTCTGGTGGAGCTGTACAAGTAAGCTTCTGCCCCTGACTTTTGCGGGAGGTGTACACCCCCCGATCATACAACTGGGGCGGCCCTGTGCATACAGAGCTGCCCCCCATAGGACGCGGCGCGGCGGCACCGAGACCGCGGGTGCAAAATGGGCCGGGGAGGCCCCACCCAAAGACAGCTGCCCCCACATTGGCGATTACTGCGCAACGCAGCAGTGTGGAGCCGTGAAAAATAAAAAAGAGATCCGCGTCCCGTAACGCTCTGTTCTTTACCGCTGGGCCCGGCCCCCAAAAGGCCGGCCCCGGCGTAAAAAAGAAAGGCACACTCCGGTGTGTCAGAGGCATAAGGTCCCTGTCCCTTTTGGGTGGGATACCTTGCCCCGGCTGCTGCATAAGACCCGTACTGCGGGGATCTTGCCGCAGAGAAAACTGAGCCCAGTTTTAGCGCCCCGGCTGTACACCAGCCGGGGCGTATTTTTGTACCCAAAACTCCCACGGCACTTTTACATTTTTTTCATAGCTTTTTCATGAAATCCGGGGCTTGCTCTGGTATACTGTGGTCATGAGGAAGCGGGGCCGCAACCGCTTCCCTCACGGAGTCGGCCAGCGGGCTGACCCCCACACATGATTCCTCCTCACACCAAGGCAATACCAAGATGAACGCCCTCCGCTGCCGCAAGCGGGGGGCGTTCTGCTTTTTGTAAAATACCTGTCAAAACCCGGCTTTGGGCTTGACCCCGGTTTTTTGCGGCGCTATAATAAAAAAGAACATGATTGCAGACTTTTGGATCTATACGGAGGTGAACGCAGGACAATGGACCCGGATCATAGTAACCCTAGGACCGATGCGGTGGGTCGGGAGATAAAAACCGCTGCGTTCGCTTCGTCTGGCTGGATCGAGTAAGCCCCTTTGCTTTGCGGCAGTGCCGGCAGCTTTGGCTGCAAGGCAGGCCGGGACAGAGCGGGCTGCTCTTGGGCTGGGCGGGGCGTGGCTTTGCGTGTGCAGAGCTGCGCACTTTTTTTACCCCCCGTCCGACCGCATCCTCCCCCAAAACAGATAAGGAGGATGCAGACAATGCAGGAGAACGAGAACAAACTGTACGAGAACGGCCCTGAGCAGGAGCTGCCCCGGGATATCCCCGCAGAGGTGCGCCGTCAGCTGGCAGAGGACCTGAACGAGGAAGCTACCGAGGATCTGAAGCAGGATGTGCGGGAGGCCGAAGCAGAGGAGGCAAAGGATGCCGACCTGAAAGAGGAGCTGAAGGCAGACCCGGACCGTCTGACCAAGAGCCGCCTGCTGAAACTGCTGGTGAAAAAGCAGTACCTGAAGCTCCGTGAGGTGACCGAGGACGAGCAGCCCGCCGACCTGGCCGAGCTGCTGGAGGAACTGGACGAGAACAACCGCCTGGTGGTGTTCCGTCTTTTGAAAAAAGAGGTGGCCACCGAGGCGTTTGCCTATATGTCGGACGAGGCCCGGGATGACCTGGTAAACGCTTTTTCCGACGTGGAGCTGGTAAGCGCCATTGAGGAGATGAGCCTGGACGATGCCGCCGACCTGCTGGAGGATATGCCCGCAGGCGTGGTGAAGCGGGTGCTGGAAAAGTCCTCCAAGCAGACCCGTGAGAGCCTGAATAAGCTTTTGAACTACCCGGAAAGCTCCGCCGGCAGCCTGATGACCCCGGAGTATGTGCGTCTGCGCAAGGATATGAATGTGACCGACGCGCTGGCAGCCATCCGCCGTCAGGGTGAAAATGCCGAGACCGTCTACACCACCTATGTGGTGGAGCGCAACCGGCTGATCGGCGTAGTGTCCGCCCGCAGCCTGCTGCTGGCCGACCCCAAAGCCCCCATTACCGAGATCATGGAGGATAATGTGGTGACGGTGAAGGTCACCGACGACCAGGAGTTTGTAGCCCGCGAGATGCAGCGCTATGACTTTACCGCCATGCCGGTGCTGGACAACGAGGGGATGTTCGTGGGCATCATCACGATTGATGACGCCATCGACGTTCTGACCGACGAGTCCACCGAGGATATGCAGAAGATGGCGGCCATTCTGCCGGACGACGAGGCCACCACCTATTTTGGTACCAGCGTATGGACCCACGCCAAGCAGCGTATCCCCTGGCTGCTGATCCTGATGCTGTCCGCCACCTTTACCGGCATGGTCACCACCCATTACGAGGAAGCGTTTGTCAGCCTGCCGCTGCTGGTCTCCTTTATGCCCATGCTGATGGATACCGCCGGCAACTGCGGCAACCAGATCAGCACCCTGATGGTCCGCGGCATGGCGCTGGGCGAAGTGGAGCCTTCGGACTTTATACGTGTGCTGGGCAAGGAGCTGCGGGTCTCCTGCATCGTAGGTGCGGTGCTGGGCCTGGTGAACGGCCTGCGCATCTACCTGATGTACGGCGTGATCTATGCCGGCAAATACGATAATGTGGTGGGCTATGCACTGGTGGTCAGTATCTCGCTGTTCATCAGCGTCGTGCTGGCAAAGCTGGTGGGCGGTATGCTGCCCCTGGCCGCTAAGAAGCTGGGTGCAGACCCGGCGATCATGGCCACTCCGTTCATCACCACCATCGTGGACGCTTGCAGCTTGATCCTCTATTTCCAGATCGCGATGCTGATTTTCCACAATATGATGTAAAAATGTGCAAAACTCAAAGGGTCTTTTGCATTTGCAGGCGGGCAGACCGGCCGTTTGCCCCCTGCGGCATCCCTTTGGCTCTGCATGGCTACAGCCGCCCTCCTCTGACCGGGAACAGCCCCCCAGAGGAGGGCGGTTTTTTATGGAGAAATGACGCAGAAACGTATGGTTTTGCTGCGCTGTTCCCGGTGGGAAAAGGGGCTTTTCCACAGCCGGTTTTTCACAAAAGTGTGGAAAAGTGCCCCCGCAGCTCCCGTTGTGGAAAACCTGCCCGGTGTGGAAAACTTGGGGCTGAAAAATTCCTCTCTGGAGAATGACTTTTCAGCACCGGAAAAAAGCACAGAAAAGGCCGGGCAGGATTTTATAAAAAAGGCAAAAAGACAAGGAAATGCCCCAAAATTCGCCGGAAAGATCCGGTTTTGATTACGGCAGGTATAACAGGGTTTTCCCCGTAAGTGTGGAAAACTCGGTGGAAAATGTGGAAAACCATGTGGGAAAACCCGCAGCCTTTTTGTGTTTGCCGTGGAAAACACAGTGGAAAAGGTGAAAAGCTTCTGCAAAAGCCCTCGAAAACGAGCCAAAACCGGGTTTTCGACTGTGAGTTGGTTTTTTGCCCGGTGGAGAAAACAAAAAGGAGTTTCTTCGGCGGCGTCCCAAATGTGCGGCTGCCCCCGCAGCCCTCCGTCTGCGGGGGTGAAGGTACCTCCCCCCGTCAGGAATCGTTTGAAAAAACCGCTCAAACATGATAAAATGGGGGAAAATGAGCCTTCGGGCGGCCGGTCGGCTGCATCTGGGGGCAGAACATGGAGGAATTCTATGAACTGGCTGGATAAGCTGGAGCGGAAATACAGCCGCTTTTGTATCCACAACCTGATCTCCCTGCTGATCGCCGGGCAGATCGTGGTGTATGCTGTGGAATTGTTCGTCAACCCTTACATCTCCCTGTGGCTGGGTCTGGACCGGGCGGCGCTGCTGGGGGGCCAGATCTGGCGTTTGCTCAGCTTTGTGATCGTTCCCTTCTCCGGGGGCGGGCCGCTGAGCGTGGTGCTGGGCATGTATTTTACCTGGTTCATCGGCTCTGCGCTGGAGCGGGCCTGGGGCGATTTCCGGTTCAATCTGTATGTGCTGCTGGGCATGGTGGGTGCTGTGCTGGCCTGCCTGTTTACCGGCTGGGCCAGTACCTACTGCCTGTCCCTTTCGCTGCTGCTGGCATTTGCATTTTTGTATCCTGAGCTGCAGGTGCTGCTGTTCTTCTTCATCCCCATCCGGGTCAAGTATTTCGGCCTGTTTGCCGGGGCGATGTGGATGTTCAGCTTTTTGAGCGCCTCGTTCAGCGGCAAGCTGAACTATCTGCTGTCCATGCTGGGCTTTTTGGTGTTCTTTGCGCCGATGGCGTGGCACTCTGTCCGGGCCTGGGTGCGCCGTGAGCAGTGGAAGCGCCGCAACCGCCGCTGAACCATAGCCCCGTTTTTGCTCCCCAAAGCGGAAAAAGCGTCTCGCAAAAAAGTGGGAGAGAAAGGAAAGATACCGCCATGATGATCGACCGCATCCAGGGCAACCAGAGCCTGAAGCAGAGCCTGCGCCTTCAGCTGGCAGGCCGCAGGCTCAGCCATAGCCTGCTGCTGGTGGGAGAACAGGGCCTGGGCACCGGTTTTGCGGCCCGCTGCGTGGCGGCAGACTATCTCTACCCGGCTGGCGGCCCCCCTGCCCAGGCCATGGTGCGGGGACAGTGCTGCCGGGCTGTGGGCAAACCGGGCGACCGTTCCAGCGGACGCATCGAGACCGGCATCGTCCGGGAGGCGGTGTCGGTGGAGGGGATGGGCGCCGGCGGCCGGTACCTGGTCAGCCAGGTGCAGGCCATGCGGGCAGAGATCTTCAACACCAGCCTTTCCGCCGAGGGGCGGGCGGTGCTGCTCTACCATGTGGAGCGGATGAATGAGGAGTCCGCCAATGCCCTGCTGAAAGTGATGGAGGAACCCCCGGAAGGGGTTCTGTTCCTGCTCACGGCTTCCTCGCTGGCGGCGGTGCTGCCCACCATCCGCAGCCGCTGCGTCAGCTTTGCGCTGGCCCCGGTGGAGCCGGATGTCTGCGCCCAGTACTGCGCCGCCCAGGGGGTGGCGCAGGCAGATGCAGCCCTGTACAGCGCCCTGTTTGACGGCCGCATCGGTACGGTGTTGTCGGTGGCGCAGAACAAGGAGCGCCGCGCCCAGCTGGACCAGGCGCTGACCCTGGCCCGTGCTGCTGCCGCCAGCGATGCCTATGCCGCCGCTGCGCTGCTGGCTGGGTATGAGAAGGATAAAGCCGCCGCCGCTGCGCTGCTGACCGACCTGCTGGCTGTGGCCGCTGCGGGCCTGCGCAATGCCCCCAGCGCACCGGTGCAGGGGGATGCAGCCCGCCGCACCCTGGCCGCCGCCAACCAGGCGCTGGAGCGGCTGGCGGCACAGGTCAGCCCCAAAGCGGTGCTCAGCGTCCTGGCCATCAAGCTGGGCCGCAGCTGAATGAAAAAAGCAGCCCCCGTCCTGCTCTTGTGAGCGGGACGGGGGCTGCTTGCTTTGTCCGGGGGAAATTACTGTGCGGTGTGGTAGCCGTCCGGGTTCTGGCTCTGCCAGCGCCAGCTGTCGGCGCACATCTCCTCAATGCCGTACTCGGCCACCCAGCCCAGCTCGTTCTTGGCCTTGGTGGGGTCGGCGTAGCATGCGGCAATGTCGCCGGGGCGGCGGTCCTCGATGACGTAGGGCAGCTCGTGGCCGCAGGCCTTCTCAAAGGCGTGCAGCACCTCCAGCACGCTGTACCCCTTGCCGGTGCCCAGGTTGCAGATGAACAGGCCGCAGCCGGTCTCCAGCTTGCGGATGGCGCAGACATGGCCCCGGGCCAGGTCTACCACATGGATGTAGTCCCGCACGCCGGTGCCGTCCGGGGTGGGGTAGTCGTTGCCAAAGACGTGGACCTTCTCCAGCTTGCCCACAGCCACCTTGGCGATGTAGGGCATCAGGTTGTTGGGGATGCCGTTGGGGTCCTCACCGATCAGGCCGGACTTGTGGGCGCCGATGGGGTTGAAGTACCGCAGCAGGGCCACGTTCAGGGTGGGGTCGGCGGCGCAAACGTCGGTCAGGATGCGCTCGGTAAAGGCTTTGGTGGTGCCATAGGGGTTGGTGGTGGCGCCCACGGGGAAATCCTCGGTGATGGGCACAGTAGCCGGGTCGCCGTAGACCGTGGCGGAGGAGCTGAACACAAAGTTCTTGCAGCCGTGGCGGCGCATCACGTCCAGGATCACCAGCGTGCAGTTCAGGTTGTTGGAGTAATACTCGATGGGCTTGGAGACGCTCTCGCCCACTGCCTTATAGGCGGCAAACTGGATCACAGCGTCAATGTCCGAGCACTCGGTAAAGATCTTCTCCACATCCTCCTTGCAGGTCATGTCAGCCTGATAGAAGCGGAAGTCCTTGCCGGTGATCTGCTTCACCCGCTCCAGAGGGGTGTTGCAGGAGTTGTAGAAGTTGTCCGCCACTACGATGTCATAGCCCGCGTTCAACAGCTCGATGCAGGTGTGGCTGCCGATGTAACCAGCGCCGCCGGAGACCAGAATTGCCATAACAAAAGCCCTCACTCTCGTGGCGGTGCAAAGGGCGAGCTTTGCTGCCGCCGGTAGATTGTGCGCCGCTTGTCCGGGCGGCGCTCTGTACTTAAAGGATACCGCGTTTGGGCCGCAGACGCAAGGGGAACAAAGCTTTTTTGGATGTATTTTTGTTGCTTTCTTTTGAGCGGCATGGTTGTGGCAAGGTCATTTTTTGTGGTGGATGGATGGAGAAACCCCGCCATTTTGCCCTCTGCGGCATCCCCGCCCAAAGGACGATTTTTTACAACATTCCAAATACATAGATGAAAAATATTTAACGCCCTCTTGCAAAATATTCACAACAGACTATAATAGTAGCCACAGAAAGCAATCTTTGTAAGCGGCTGTGCTGATACCGCAGCCGGTAGGATAGAGAGAGGGAGAAGATTATGCTGCAGATCAAGATCCAGCGCACCGCTTGCCCCAAAGCAAAACCCGCCGATGAGACAAAGCTCGGCTTTGGCAAGCAGTTTACCGACCATATGTTCGTGATGGATTATACCGAGGGCCAGGGCTGGCACGACGCCCGCATCGTCCCCTACGGCCCTTTCCCGCTGGACCCTGCTACCGTGGTGTTCCACTACGCACAGGAGATCTTTGAGGGCATGAAAGCCTACCGCACGGCGGAGGATACGGTGCAGCTGTTCCGTCCGGAGTGTAACGCCCGCCGGATGCAGGACTCTGCCGACCGGCTGTGCATCCCCCGCATCCCGGTGGAGGATTATATCCAGGCCGTCAAGACGCTGGTGGATATCGACCGGGACTGGGTGCCCCATGCAGACGGCGCTTCGCTGTACATCCGCCCCTTTGTGTTTGCCAATGATGTGGGCCTGGGGGTCCACGCCTCCAAGCACTATATCTTCTGCATCATCTGCGCCCCCTCCGGTGCGTATTATGCCGAGGGCATCGACCCGGTGCGCATCTATGTGGAGGACGAGTATATCCGGGCCGCTCCGGGTCTGACCGGCTTTACCAAGTGCGGCGGCAACTATGCAGCGTCCATCAAGGCCGGTGAGCTGGCCGAGGAGCAGGGCTATGCCCAGGTGCTGTGGCTGGATGGCGTGGAGAAAAAGTACGTCGAGGAAGTGGGCAGCATGAACATCCTGTTCAAGATCGACGGCAAGATCTACACCGCCCCCACTGTGGGCACCGTGCTGCCCGGCGTTACCCGCCGCAGCTGCATCGAGCTTTTGCAGGACTGGGGCTATGAGGTCATCGAGGACCGGCTGGCCATTGCAGATGTGATGCAGGCCGCCCGGGAGGGCCGTCTGGAAGAGGTGTTCGGCACCGGCACCGCTGCCGTGGTCTCCCCGGTAAAGGAGCTGGTCTGGAAGGGCGAGCACGCCTATATCGGGGGCGGCAAGATCGGCCCCGTCACCCAGAAGCTCTACGACACCATGACCGGGATGCAGTGGGGCCGCCTGCCGGATACCAAGGGCTGGATCGTGCCGGTGGAAAAGATGGTATAAAGATGGCCAGGGCGCTGCCGCAGGCGGCCCCTGTGCAGGACACAGCAGGCTCGTGCAGCGGCATGGGCCTGCTGTTTTTTGGCCTTTTTTCAAGGCCCGGCCAGAGCGCTGCCGGATTGCGATCTCCCGGCGGCCTGTTTTATCCCCTGTCTGCTGGGGGCTTTTTGTTGTCCCCCGGCGCAAAATATGCTATACTGTACAACGATAATTTTGATAGCGAGGTGACCGAGAGATGAAGATCCCTGCCAAGGGGTTTACCCATGCGGGCAAGTTCCACGCAGACGACGTGTTTGCCACGGCCCTGCTGCAGCTGGTGCGGCCGGATATCCAGATCACCCGGGGCTTTGATGTCCCGGAGGATTTTGAGGGCATTGTATACGATATCGGGTTTGGGATGTTTGACCACCACCAGTCCCCCCGGGAGATGCGCCCCAATGGGGTGCCCTATGCCGCCTTTGGCCTGCTGTGGCGGGTGCTTGGCCCCGGCCTTGTGGGGGAGCGCCAGGCCCATTTGGTGGATGAGAACTTCGTCCAGCCCCTGGACCTGAACGATAATACCGGCGAGCCCAACAGCCTGTGCGACGCCATCGGCTTTTTTAACCCCGTCTGGGATGAGGACGGCGGCGCCGATGTCCAGGACCAGCAGTTTTTTGCGGCGGTGGCTGTGGCAAAGCAGATCCTGACCCGGCAGATCGCCAGCGCCAATGCGGTGAACCGGGCGGACGACAAGGTCCGCACCGCCTACGCTGCCTCGCAAAACGGTATCGTGGTGCTGCCCTGCTACCTGCCCTGGAAAAACGGCCTGTACAAGACCGATGCCCTGTTTGTGGTGTACCCCAGCCAGCGGGGCGGCTGGAGCGCCCAGTGCGTGACCGACCACAAGACCAAAAAGCCCAAGCTCCCCTTCCCCCAGTCCTGGGCTGGGCAGCCGCCGGAGGTCATCCAGGCAAAAAGCGGGCTGGAGGGCATCCGCTTCTGCCACGCCAGCCGGTTTTTGATCACCGCAGCGGATAAGGAGACCGCCCTGGCGGCCTGCCGCCAGGTGCTGCGCAATAACGGAAAGCTGTGAGCGGCGGGATGCAGACCGAAGCCTATGTATACCTGGTGCGCTGCACCGGGGGCAAGCTGTATGCAGGCTGGACCACCGACCCTGCCGCCCGGCTCCACGCCCATAAGACCGGCAAAGGGGCCAAGTACACCCGTGCCGCCGGGGCCGAGAGCCTGGCATATCTGGAGCGCTGCCCGGACAAAAGCGCCGCCCTGCGCCGGGAAGCATCGCTCAAAAAGCTGTCCAAGCCCCAAAAGGAGGCCCTGTGCGCCGCCTGGTCTGCGCACAGCCGGCCCCGGCTGTCGGCGGCCAGCCCGGCGGATGGGCCGGAGATCGCAGCGCTGTACAACTGGTATGTGCAGCACAGCACCGCCACCTTTCAGGTGACCCCGGCGGACCCGGAAAGCTACCGGGACTGGGTGGCCCAGGCCAGCCGCACCGCCCCGGTGGTGCTGGCCCGGGACGAGGCAGGCCGTCTGCTGGCGTTTGCCTGCGCTCACCCCTGGAAGGAGCGGGAGGCCTTTGCCTGGGACGTGGAGACCACGGTTTACTGCGCGCCGGACGCCCGCAGCACCGGCGCTGCGGGGGCGGTGTACGGGGCGCTGCTGGAGCTGGTGCGGCGGCGTGGCTACTGGAACGCCTATGCCCAGATCGCAGACCCCAACCCCGCCAGCGAGCGTTTTCATGAAAAATGGGGGTTTGCCTGTGTGGGCCGCACCCCCCATACCGCCTATAAAGCGGGGCGGTGGCTGGGGCTGTCCACCTGGTGGCTGCCCCTGCGCCGGGGGGCGGAGGCGCCGGCGCCGCTGCGGGCGCTGGAGCCGCCGGAGATCGCAGACCTGCTCTCTCAGTAAACGATAAGGGCCGCACCGCAGGGGAAGTTCCCCTGCGGTGCGGCCCTTTGCTGTTTGCTCTGCTGGGATGGCCGGGGGCTGCGTCAGTCCTCGAACCGATATTCCCGCAGCTCACAGTTGCGGATGCCAAAGGCGGCATACTCGGCGTTGTCCATCTCGTTAAAGTAGGAGTGTACCACCCGGGCAATGCCGTTGTGGGCTACCAGCAGGTAGGTCTTGTCCTGGGTCTTTAGCTCATCCAGCAGGGTGTAGATCCGCTGGGCCAGCTGCATCATGCTTTCGCCGCCGCCAAAGCGCTGGGTAAAGTTGGCCCGTGCTGCCCGGAACTCGGCTCCGTCCCGGGGGGTGCCCTCAAACCGGCCAAAGCACTGCTCCCGCAGGCGCGGCTCGATGCGCATGGGCAGGCCGGTGAGCTGGGCGATCTGCCGCGCGGTGTCGGCGGCCCGGCTCAGGGGCGAGGCCAGGATCTCGTCGATGGCGTAGCCTCCGGTCTGGATGGCCAGCCCCAGAGCCGCTGCCTGGGCCAGACCTTTTTCGGTCAGGGGCGCATCGGTAACGCCGCAGATCTTGTTTTCCACGTTCCAGGTGGTCTGGCCGTGGCGGGTAAAATAGATGGTGTGCATGGTGTTGCCCTCTCTGTTGATGGGTGGAAGGATGGTCGTTGTTCTGGTTTTGAAAAAATGCGGGGGATGCGGCTTTTATTGGGCCTTGCGGTAGTGGAACCGCTTGTCCTTGACGGCCAGCAGCCAGATGGTCACCAGCAGGGCGGCGGCCTCGGCAGCGGTCACCGCCAGCCATACGCCGTCGATGCCCAGCAGCTCCGGCAGCACCAGCACCGCCGCCAGCTGGAACAGCAGCGTGCGCAGAAACGAGATCAGGGCGCTGGTCACGCCGTCCCCCAAAGCGGTGAAGAAGGAGGAGGCGTATACATTGAATCCCATCAGCAAAAAGCTGAGGGCGTACAGCCGGAAGGCCCGGCTGGTCAGCGCCAGCAGCCCGGCGTCGTACCCCACAAAGAACCGGGCTACATAGGGGATCAGCACCATGGAGACGGCTGTCATGCCCAGCGCCACCCCGCCGATGAGCCGCAGGCTCTTGGTGTACAGGTTGTGCAGCTCCGGCTGGTTGCGGGCGCCGTAATGGAAGCTGACGATGGGGGCGGTGCCCACGGCATAGCCCACAAACACCGCCACGAACAGGAAGGCGGCGTACATGATCACGCCATAGGCGGCCACGCCGTCCTCCCCGGCAAAGCGCAGCAGCTGGTAGTTGTACAGGATGTTGACCAGCGACATAGAGAGGTTGGTCATCAGCTCGGAAGAGCCGTTGATGCAGCCGCTGCCCAAGACCCGCCAGTCTGCCTGCGGGCGGCACAGGTGCAGCCGGCTGGTGCTGCGCCGGGAGAGAAAGTAGAATACCGGCAGCACGCCGCCTACGATCTGGCTGATAAAGGTGGCGATGGCGGCGCCCTCCACGCCCAGATCCAGCGCACCCACCAGCACCACGTCCAGCACCATGTTGGTGACGCCTGCCCCCACCGTGAAGCCCAGCCCCAGGTTGGGTTTTTCTGCGGTGACAAAAAAGCTCTGGAACATATTTTGCAGCGCAAAGGTGGGCATGGAGACGATCAGGATACGGCCGTACCGCAGCGCATAGTCCAGCATGGGGCCTTCTGCCCCCAGCATCACCGCCACCGGGCGCAGCACAGCCAGCCCGACTGCGGCCAGCGCTGTGCCGGAAAGGGCCGTGGCCAGCACAAACAGGCTGAAATACCGGCTGGCCCGGGCCTCGTCCCCTTCCCCCAGGGTGATGCCCACAATGGCGCTGCCGCCGGTGCCCAGCATAAAGCCCACCGTGCCCAGCAGCATGGGCAGCGGCATGATGAGGTTGACAGCGGCAAAGGCGGTCTTGCCCACAAAGTTGGATACGCACAGCCCGTCCACGATGCCGTAGATGGAGGTGAACAGCATGGTGCCGATGCAGGGGGCAACAAAGCGCAGCAGGCGGCCGTAGGTAAAGTGATCCGACAGCTGGATCGGGGATTTGGACATGGGTGTCCTCCTTTCCTATAAATAAAGCGGATGGAAAACGGCCGCAGCTTTGGCACAAAAAAGGCCGGATAAGTTTCCGCTTTGTGCGGCACCTTATCCGGCCCGTATCCTATCGTGTGCAGCCCTCCGATGTAAAAGGCATGATATCATATCCTTTTTTTGTTGTCAAGGCTGCGGGGGCAGCTCACAGCAGCTGAAGCATCTGGGCCGGGTTCTCGGCGGCTTTGACGTTGCCCTTTGCCGCCAGGATGGTGCCGTCCTCCCCGATCAGGTAGGCCGAGCGCACCACGCCCATGCTCACCTTGCCGTAGTTCTTTTTCTCTTTCCAGACGTCATAGGCCTCGATCACGGTACGCTCCGGGTCGGACAGCAGGGTGAAGTGCAGGTCCTGCTTGTCCGCAAAGCTGCGGTGGGACTTTACACTGTCCTTGCTGACCCCCAGCACCACAGCGTTTTTAGCGGCCAGCTCCGGCACAAGAGCCGAGTAGCCGCAGGCCTGCTTGGTGCAGCCGGGGGTGTTGTCCCGGGGGTAAAAATACAGGATCACTTTTTTGCCCCGGTAGTCCGAGAGGCGATGGGTCGTGCCATCCTGGTCCGGCAGGGTGAAATCCGGTGCAAGGGTCCCAACTTCCAACATAAGCTCAGTCCTCCTTTTGAGGGTCACAGGGTGTCTGTTCGGTCAAAGCCAGGGCATGTTCCTGCCCGTGGCGGACATACAATAATGCGTTGCGGCGGTTCTCCTCCAGCTGCTGGGGGGTCACAGGCCGGATGATCCGGGCGGGCACCCCCAGCGCCAGCATCCCATCCGGGATCACGGTGCCTTCGGTGACCAAGGCCCCTGCGCCGATGATGCAGCCTTTGCCCACCACGCAGCCGTTCAGCAGGGTGGCGTGCATCCCGATCAGGCTGTCCTGCCCCACCTGGCATCCATGGACCAGGGCACAGTGGCCGACGGTAACACCGGCTTCCAGCAGCACCTGGCCGCCCTCGTCGCAGTGCAGCACGGCGCCATCCTGGATGTTGGTATTGGCCCCTACCCGCAGGGTGCCTGCGTCGCCCCGGAGCACTGCGTTGTACCACACGCTGGAACCCGGCCCCAGCACCACATCCCCGATCACCGATGCGCTGGGCGCAATGAACACCGCCCCCTGGTCTTGGGGCGTTTTACCGCAAAAGCTCGCCAACATTGTCGAGAAACCACCTTTCTCTTTGTGTGATTTTATGGTATGCTTTAAGAAGAGCCTTTTCCTGCCCACAGGCAGAGGCTTACTCTACGCTGTTTTGGGGAGGAATGCTCATGCTCAACTCATCTGTCTGCCGCCGTGCAGCGGCGCTGCTGCTGACGGTCCTGCTGGCCTGTCTGGCAGCGCTGCAAGGTCTTGCGGCCTATCCCATGCCCATCCGGACGGTCAGCGATGCGGAGTCGGTGTATCTGTTTGATGCAGCCACCGGCAAGCCGATTTTGGAGCAGAACGCCGCCCAGCCCCGCTATATCGCCAGCCTGACCAAGATGATGACCGCCCTGCTGCTGCTGGAAAGCGGCCGGGACCTGCAGGCGGAGATCACCATCCCGGACAGCCTGAGCCAGGAATTTAAGGATATCCAAAACGCCAACGGCAGCACCATGAACCTGCGTATTGGGGAAAAGGTGCGCCGCATCGACCTTTTGTACGGCCTGCTGGTGGCCAGCGCCAACGATGCAGCCAGTGTCATCGCCAGCGACCTGTCCGGCGGCAGCCTGCCGGCATTTGTGGCTAAAATGAACCAGAGGGCCAAAGAGCTGGGCTGCACCGACACCAACTTTACCTGTGTGCACGGCCTGTACGACTACGGCAATGTGTCCAGCGCCACCGACCTTGCCAAGATCGCCGCTGCCTGCTACCAGAACCCGGCGTATATGCAGGCTGCCAACGCTGTGACCTATACCCTGCCCGCCACCAACCTCCACAGCAGCGAGCGGGTGATCTCCGCCACCAACCTGATGCTGAACCCGGAATACCCCTACTACCGGGGCTATATCCAGGGCATGAAGACCGGTTTTACTACGCTGGCCGGGCGGTGCTATGTGACCTATGCCCAGCAGGACGGCCATACCTACGGCCTGGTGGTGCTGGGGTCGGATCTGGAGAATATCTATCGGGAATGTGCCGAGATGCTGGACTGGGCCTTTGCCAGCTTTTCGGACCGGCTGCTGGTGGACACCGCCTCGACGGAGCCTTTGACCACCGTGCCGCTGAATAAATGCCGTGCCCATGCGGAGGTCGCCCTCTACCCTGCCGCCCAGGTGTACGGCTACGGCCATGCACAGGACGAGGTGAGCTATACCTTCTCTGTGCCGGAGCAGGTGGATGCCACCGTGCAGGCTGGGCAGGTGCTGGGCACCGCCACCGTCTATCTGGACGGGTATGAGGTGGGCACCGTGGACCTTGTGACCCGGGAAGCCTACGTCTCGGACTTTGTCACCGATGCCCAGTCCACCCTGCGGCTGCTGGCGGGGCTGATCCCCGGTCTGGCCGTCATGGGCTTTCTGACCCTGGTAGCCGGGGGCGGGTCTTTGAATCTGGGCCGCCGTCGCCGCCGCCGTTACCGCTGAGTTTTATACGCAATGCTGCCGCGCAGTCCCGCAAGGCTGCCTCCGAATAAGAAAACAATGGTTTCTTATTCGGAGGCAGCCAAGGGGCTGTGCGTTTTTTTGGCAAGATCGGCCTTACAGCTGGCCGTAGATGCCCCGTACCGAGACCTCCCCGGTAAACACCAGGCGGGTGCCTTCCGGCGTGCACACCACCAGCCGCCCCTCGGAGTCGATGTCCTGGGCGATGCCGCGGCCCTCGCCGCCGCCGGGCAGGTCAAAGGTGACCTCCCGGCCCAGGTTCACACAGGCGGCTTTGTATTCCTCCAAAAAGGGGGCAAACCCGTCCCGGGCAAACTGGTACAGGTTCCGGTCAAAGCCAAAATCCGTCAGTCCTTCTGCCAGCACTTCCGGGTCAGCGTCCAGGTCCACCTGCACCCCCTGCAATGCCAGCGAGGTGGCGTGGGGCAGGCCCGCCGCATCAAAATAGGACTGGGGCTGGGCCAGGTTGATGCCGATGCCGCACAGCAGGCCCCGGCCCTGGTTCTCGTAGCCGTAGCTGACCATCTCGCACAGGATGCCGGCCAGTTTTTTGCCGCCCAGCAAAAGGTCGTTGGGCCACTTGATCTGGCACTGGACGCCGTAGCGCAAAAACAGCTGACGGCGCACCGCCAGGCTGGCCAGCAGCGGCAGGGTGGCGGGCTGAGCCAGCGGCTCCCGGATGGCGGCGGTGTAGTACAGCGCCTGCCCGGCGGCGTTTTCCCAGCTGCGTCCCAGCCGCCCCCGTCCGGCGGTCTGGTTGGTGGTATACACCGCACCCACCGGCCCGAACTCCTCAAAATGTTCCTTTACATAGGCGTTGGTGCTGGGGCAGCTGTCCAGCCAGCGCACCTCGTTGATGCTCACTTCTGGGGGACCTCCTTATGTGCATGGGCGATGACCTTGCCATCGTCCAGTGTAAGAATACCGTAGGTATCCGGCCCGGTATAGCACCGGCCGCAGGAGCCGGGGTTGAACAGGAACACCCCGCCCCGCTGCTCGGCCAGGGGGATATGGGTGTGGCCGAACAGCGCCACCTCCGCCCCCCGGGCGGCTGCGGCCTGGGCCAGGGTGTCAAGATCGTACTTTACCCCGTACATATGCCCGTGGGTATAAAAAACCACGGTCTTATCAAAAGCGGCCAGGCCGTCCAGCGGCTCCAGTGCGCCGTAATCGCAGTTGCCGGCCACAGCATAGGTCCGCAGCCGGGGGTGCTGGGTGAGGCCCTGCTCCAGATCGCGCAGGCCATCTCCCAAAAAGATCAAAGCGTCCACGTCGGTCTCGTCCCGCAGGATGCGCTGCACCACGTCGGGACTGTTGTGGCTGTCGCTCAGGATCAGAAGTTTTGTCACAGAAGATGTTCCTCCTTGTAGAGATACGGGCACTTCCACCATTTTGGAGAGATTGGTCAAAATGGTGGTATCAAAAAGCTTTTCGCGGGGCCAGCGCAGCTGCGCCGGCAGTATTTTTGCAAGCATAGACAATTTCAGGTCAGCCCGCAGGGCGGGCAGTGTGTGGGCAAGGGACGTCCGCAATGTCACCCCTGCTGCTCCTGCTGCAACAGCAGCAGTTCTTTATAAACTTCGCTCTTGGAAAAACGGGTGTCCTTGGCGGCAGCCTTGGCTGCGGCGGTGGGACCAAAGCCGCTTTCCACCAGCTCCAGGGCATGGCGGGCCGCCTGCTCCAGGGTCATTTCCTGGGCGGGGTCCGCAGCAGCGGGGGCGCCCGCCACCACCAGCACATACTCCCCGCGGGGGTCCTGGGCCTGGTACCGGGCAATGGCATCGGCCAGGGTGGTCTTGCAGATCTCCTCATGGAGCTTGGTCAGCTCCCGGCAAAGGGTGATGCTGCGCTCCGGCCCAAAGGCGGCAGAAAGGTCCGCCAGGGTGGTGCGCAGCTTGTGGGGCGCCTCGTAAAAGATCATGGTCCGCCGCTCGGTCAGCAATTCGGCCAGGCGTTCTTTTTTCTGGCGGCGCTCCACGGGCAGAAAACCCTCAAAGACCCAGCGGCTGGTGTCCTGTCCGGAGACGGCCAGCGCAGTGACGCAGGCGCTGGCCCCGGGCACCGGCACCACCGGGATGCCCCGCTCCAATGCGTCCCGGACGATGACCTCGCCGGGGTCCGAGATGCAGGGCATACCGGCATCCGAGCACAGAGCGCAGCTCTCCCCCGCCTCGATCCGGCGCAGGATGCCTTCGCCCTTTTGCAGGGCGTGTTCGTAGTAGCTGACCAAGGGCTTTTTCAAGCCCAGGTGGTTCAAAAGCCGCAGGGTGACACGGGTGTCCTCCGCCGCAATAAAATCCACTGCCCCAAAGGTGGCCGCCACCCGGGGCGGCATATCGTCCAGGTTGCCGATGGGGGTGGCAACCAGGTAGAGAGTTCCGGCCATGAAAAGCCCCTCCTGTTCTATCCTTCTTTTGTTTTTACCGGCCATAGCGGGCAGCCCCGCTGCAGATCAATACATCCGGCTCCACCCGCAGGCCGGTGCGGCGGTTCTTCTGGGCTTCCACCAAAAAGAGCCAGGGCGCGCCGTCGGGGGTGTTTTTTACAAAGGCCAGGCGCTTAGGCTCCAGCCGTGCCGCCCGCAAAGCGGCCAGCACCTCGGCCAGACGCTCCGGCCGGTGGCACAAAGCCAGCTTGCCCCCGTCCCGCAGCAGCCGGAACCCGCAGCTGCACACATCCGCCAGCCCACAGCTCTCCTCGTGCCGGGCCAAGGCCCGGGCTGGGCTGTCGGCGGCAGGGCCCTGGGTAAAATAGGGCGGGTTGCAGGCGCATACGTCCCACTGGCCCGGCTGCTGGGCAAAGGTGCGCAGGTCGGCGCAGACCGGCTGGATATGCCGGATGTCCTGGTCGGCCACCGCTGCCTGCAGCAGGGCGCTGGCCGGGGGCTGCAGCTCCACGGCGGCACACGGGCCGCGGTGCCCGGCATCGTGCCAGGCCAGTGCCACGATGCCGCAGCCGGAGCACAAGTCCACGGCGGCTTCGGCCCGTTTGGGGGCGCAGAACCGGGACAAAAGCAGTGCGTCTGACCCAAAGCGATGCTCGGCAGAGCAATAGACCGCAGTCCTATTATACAAAATCTCGGTGGAATGTTCCATATCTCCAGCGTCTTTCCTGTAACAAAAAAACCGGGTGCAAGACCCAAAACTTTGGCAGAAGAAAAGCGGCGGGCCCCCCATGGTGAGGAAACTCCCGCCGCCTTGACTTATGTGCTTTTTGGCTTTTCAGCCTTACGCCGTCTGATTACTCAGCAACGATAGCGCCGGTGGGGCAAGCACCCTCGCAAGCGCCGCAGTCGATGCAGGTATCTGCGTTCACAACAGCCACGCCGTTCTCAACGGCGACAGCGCCAACCGGGCAAGCGCCCTCGCAAGCGCCGCAGCCAACACATGCGTCAGTAACCTTGTGTGCCATAATAAGACTCTCCTTTTAACTCCGTGCCCTGAAATGATGAAAGAGGTCTGCTTTGGCACGGCTGCAAGCGATGCCCTCTAGGAAGTTGCTCCTAACTTGGATTTTAGCAAAATCGGCCCCAAAAGGCAAGACTAACTATCCTGAATGGAAAAAATTTTTTGGGATTTTAGCAACCTGCACAAAGTTTTTGGGGCGGATTTGGTCGAGTGAGCTAAAGACTCAGCGTTTCTTCTTTTCTGCGGGGTCGGCTGCGGCCACCACCGGGGCGGGGTTGCGCACGCCGGAGTAATCGTCCTCCGGGTCGGGGCGGCGGGGGGCGCGCTTGCCGCCGCAGACATACTCACACACGCCTACCTTATAGTAGCGGGGGGCCAGGGCCTCGGCCCCGCAGCGTACCCGCAGGTAGCCGGATACCGGGTTCACCTCCAGCACGGTGCCCAGGCCGTCCGGGGTGCGCACGGTGCTGCCCACCATGGGCATAATGCTGTTCAGGTACTCGTAGGCGCTCTCCTCATAGGCCAGGCAGCACATCAGCCGCCCGCAGGCGCCGCTGATCTTGGTGGGATTCAAAGAGAGGTTCTGCTCCTTGGCCATCTTGATGGAGACGGGCTGGAAGTCCTTCAAAAAGCGGCTGCAGCAGAAGGGCTGCCCGCAGATGCCCAGGCCGCCGATCATCTTGCTCTCGTCCCGCACGCCGATCTGACGCAGCTCGATGCGGGTGTGGAAGATGCCCGCCAGGTCCTTGACCAGCTCCCGGAAGTCTACCCGGCCGTCGGCGGTAAAGTAGAACATGATCTTGGAGCGGTCCAGGGTATACTCTGCATCCACCAGCTTCATGTCCAGGCCGTGGCGGGCGATGCACTCCTGGCAGGTGTGGTAGGCCCGCTTTTCATCCTCCCGGTTCTGGCGCATCCGGCGCACATCCACGCTGTCTGCCACCCGGGTGATGGGTTTCAGGGCCTTGGGCAGGGCGGATTCCGGCAGCTGGCGCACCGGCGAGACCACCTCGCCGCACTCCACGCCGCGGGCGGTCTCCACGATCACATAGTCCCCTTTTGCCAGGTCAGCCCCGGCGGGGTCAAAATAATAGCTTTTTCCGTTGTCCTTGAAACGGACTGAGATCACTTGCTTCATGGTATTCCTCGATCTTTTTTCAAAAAGCGCCGCTTTGCCGGCGCAGAGTTTTCGATACAGGGTTAGTATACCATAAATCCCGGCGGTTTTCTATGCTTGAAAAAGGGGCCGGGGCGCCTGCCCGGGCAGCAAAGGTTTGGCAAAGGAACGGCGCAGCTGCAATTCTGGCCCTTGCTGGGACGTGTTTTCACTGAACGCCGGGTTTTGGGGAAGGGCGGGTGCAAATCGGCTGTCTGCGGTGAAAAAAAGGCAAATATTCTTGCCATGCCCCTTGCAACCCCCCGTACCCTGTGTATAATAGGAATGTTAGGACATATACCCGCGCAATGCGCAGGAGTGGAAACGGTAGGAGAACATGGAAAAATTCAGTGTCAAACGGCCATTTACGGTATTGGTGGCCGTGATCATGGTCATCATGCTGGGCTTTGTCTCAGTGACCGGTATGCAGACCAACCTGCTGCCCAATGTGAACACCCCGTACCTGATGGTGGTGACGGTGTACCCCGGCGCCAGCCCGGAGCGTGTCGAGAGCGAAGTCTCGGACGTGATGGAGAACGGCCTGGGCAACATCACCGGCGTGGAGCAGGTCACCGCTACATCGTCGGAAAACTTCAGCCTGCTTTTGATGAAGTTTGAAGAAAAAACAGATATGAACAGCGCCCTGGTCAAGGTCTCCAACAAGATCGACCAGCTGGCTTCCGGCCTGCCGGAAAGCTGCATGACCCCCTCCATCATCGAGTACAGCCTGAACATGAATGCCTTTATGACGGCGGCTGTCAGCCAGGAAGGGGCGGACCTGTACGAGCTGTCCGACTATGTGTCGGATACCCTGGTGCCCACCCTGCAGCGGGCGGACGGTGTGTCCAGCGTGTCCTCCACCGGTCTTGTGGACCAGATGGTGCAGGTGGAGCTGAACCAGAAAAAGATCGATGAGATCAATGCCCGTGTGCTGGAGGTGGTCAACGTCCGCCTGGCCGAGGGCAAGGCCCAGCTGGACGCAGCCCAGGCACAGCTGGAGGCTGGCCGTGCGGAGTACAATAAGCAGAAAAAGAACTTTGGCGCCAACGTCTCCTCCCAGGTGATGGAACAGATGTCGGACGAGGTGGGCAAGGCCGTGGAGACGGTGCGTGCCCAGGCCCAGGCGCTGTTGCAGAGCATCAACCAGCTGATCTCCATCGTCAATGAGCCGGAGATCCAGCAGGCTCTGGTGGAAGTGAGCCAGGGGCTGCAGCATGTGATGGATAAGTTCAACGAGACCGGTATGCGGGACATCGACTCCCTCATCGAGATCGTGGCAGAGCTGCGCTCCATCACCGATAAGCTCACCACCGCACTGCAAAACCTGCAGACCCGCCTGAATGCGGAGGGCGGCGGCCAGGGCGGCAACGTTTCGGATCTGGCAGACAGCCTGGAAGTGCAGAAGAGCCTGGATATTATCTATAAAACGCTGGAAGACACCATCAAGGCCATGGACAATGTGCCGGAGATGATGGGCGGCTTCTCCACAGCGCTGGGGCAGTTCTCTCAGCAGCAGCTGGATGCATTTACTGCGTTTACCGAGGCGGCCAATATGCTGCGGGAGTACGAAGAGCAGTTCATGGAAGCCCAGCAGTATTATGAGGAAGCCAAACAGAAGGCTCTGTCCAGCGCCGATGTGTCCAAGCAGCTGGATATCGAGACCCTGTCTACCCTGATCTATGCCCAGAACTTCTCGATGCCGGCAGGTTATATCGCCGATAAGGACGGCCAGTCCTGGCTTTTGAAGGTGGGCCAGGAGTACAGCGGCGTGGAGGATATCGCCGGTGCGCTGCTGCTGCGGGTGGATGGCTTTGGAGACGTGCGCCTGGCAGATGTGGCGGACGTGGAGATCATCGACAACGCAGCCGCTACCTTTACCCGCCTGAACGGCGAGAATGCCGCCGTGGTCAAGATCTATAAGAGCACCAATTCCAGCGCCGGACAGGTGTCCGGCAACTGCCTGGCGGCCTTTGATAAGCTGGAGCAGCAGAACCCCGGCCTGCATGTGGTGGTGGTGTCCAACCAGGGCAACTATATCACCATCATCATCAAGAGCATCCTCAGCAGTATGCTGCTGGGTGCAGTACTGGCCATTTTGGTGCTGGCCATCTTCCTCAAGGACCTCAAGCCCACCATCGTGGTCGGCGTCAGCATCCCTTTGTCGGTGCTGTTTGCGCTGGTGCTGATGTACTTCTCTAATATGGACCTGAACGTGATGACCCTGGCGGGCCTGTCCCTGGGCATTGGTATGCTGGTGGACAACTCCATCGTGGTCATCGAGAATATCTACCGCCTGCGCAGCCGTGGCGTACCGGCAGCCCGTGCAGCGGTGCAGGGCACCAAACAGGTGGGTATGTCCATCGTGGCCTCTACCCTGACCTCGGTGTGCGTCTTTTTGCCGGTGGTCTTTTCCAGCCAGCTGGTCAAGAACCTGATGCTGCCCATGTCCCTGTGCATCGGCTACTGCCTCATGGCTTCCTTGCTGGTGGCTGTGACCGTGGTGCCCGCCTCTGCCTCTACCCTGCTGAAAAAGGCAGAGCCTAAGTCCCTGCCCTGGTTTGATAAGATCCAGGATAAGTATGCCAAGAGCCTGGAATGGGCGCTGAAGCATAAGGCGCTGCCCCTGGTGGCGGCTACGGCTCTGCTGGTGTTCTGCGGCTGGCAGGTGCTGACCATGGGCGTGGAGCTGCTGCCCGCCATGACCAGCAACGAAGCAGCCATTACCCTGCACACCCAGGACGGCCTGACCAAGGAGGAGTCCTACCAGACAGCCGGCCAGGCGCTGGAAGCTGTGATGGGGGTGGAGAACGTCCGTGAGGCTGCGATCGTGACGGATAAGAGCATCATGGGCTTTGATATCAGCCAGCTGGGCCTGCCCAGCCAGATCACCTCGATGCTGGACGGCGCCAACAGCTACGGCAGCTACCAGATCAGCGTGCTGCTGGACGAGAGCCTGAACCCCGCCGAGATCGAGACCGCCCGTCAGAGCATGGTGGATGCCCTGGCCGGTGTGGAGAGCTGCACCGCCGAGGTGGAGATCAGCGGTATGCAGGAGCTGACCAGCGGTCTGGCCAGCGGCCTGGAGGTGCAGGTGTTCGGCCCGGATGCGGAGACCATCTCTGCCCTGTCGGAAAAGGTGGTGGAGCTGGTAAACAGCACCGAGGGCTTTGCCAATGCAGCCAACGGTCTGGGCGGCGGCGATGCCACCATCAACCTGAAGATCGACCGGGATGCGGTGCGCGCCAATGGCCTGACCGTGGCCCAGGTCTACCAGCAGATCGCACAGCGTCTGACCACCAGCACCACCGCCGCTACCCCGGTAACGGTGGATGGTACCTCGATGAATATCCAGATCACCAATAACCTGGACCCGGTGACCAAAGAGAACATGATGGACATGACCTTTGCCACCAGCGTGATGCAGTCGGATATGACTACCCTGGTGGGCAGCTGCAAACTGTCCGATATTGCTACCTGGACCACCGGCACTGCCCCGGACGCCATTACCAGCGTGAACCAGACCCAGTATATCTCGGTAAAGGCCGATACGCTGGAAGGCTATAACACCACCGTGCAGTCCCGTCTGCTGCAGGATAAGCTGGACGAGTATGCCGCCAGCGCCGATATGCCGGAGGGCTGCTGGTTCTCCCTGGGCGGCGAGTCCGATACCGTGAACTACATGGTGCAGGAGATGGTCCAGTGGATGGCGCTGGCATTGCCCTTTGTCTACCTGGTCATGGTGGCGCAGTTCCAGAGCCTGCTGTCCCCCTTCATTGTGCTGTTTACGGTGCCGCTGGCCTTTACTGGCGGCCTGCTGGGTCTGCTGGTCACCGGCCAGCAGCTGACCATGATTTCGCTGATGGGCTTCATCGTGCTGATGGGTACCGTGGTCAACAACGGCATCGTGTTCGTGGACTATGCAAACCAGCTGCGGATTGGCGGTCTGGAGCGTCACGCCGCCTTGGTGGCTACCGGTAAGACCCGTATGCGCCCCATCCTGATGACCACCCTGACCACCGTGCTGGCGATGCTGCAAATGGTGTTCAGCAACGATATGGCCAGCCAGCTCATGAGCGGTATGGCACTGGTCATCATCTGCGGCTTGAGCTATGCTACCCTGATGACCCTGTATATCGTGCCGATCCTGTACGATCTGCTGTTCAAGCGCCCGCCGCTGCAGGTGGATGTGGGCAGCGACGACCTGGACGATATCCCCGACGATGCCGCCGAGTATCTCGCCCAGCAGAACGCCGCTCCCCAGGCGCAGGTGTAAGCAGAAAAGAGAACGCTCCCCCCGCTTTTTCAAGAAACTTTGCAAAAACGGCCCGTGCATCCGCACGGGCCGTTTTTTGTGTGTAGGATAGATGCGGGGGAGAGGGGGGCTTCCGGGATGAACCCTCTCGGTCGCCTACGGCGACAGCTAGCTCCCCTTTTTGTCGCCTGCGGGGAGAGGGGTGCTTCCAGGACGAACCCTCTCAGTCGCCTACGGCGACAGCTCTCCCGAAGGGCGAGCCCTTGGCAAAAAGGGCAGGTCTCGTCCTCACCGGTCAACGGCAGGAAGAAATCTGCCGTTAAGCTGTAAACTTTTCGCCTCTGCCAAAGCCTCTCCCTTTCGGGAGAGGTGGCACGGCGAAGCCGTGACGGAGAGGGTCACTTCCAAAACTCCCTCTCGCCGTCTGCAGCAGGAAGCAGCTGCGTACCCCTTACAAACACAAAAAGCCCGCCGGAGAGCTCTCCAGCGGGCTTTTGATGGGTTATGCGGGGTGGCTGCCTTGTCTGCGGCGCAGCAGTGTCTTACGCCTGCTCGCCCTGGTCCTGAATGGTGGAACGCTCGATCACCCAGTCTGCCGCACGGCGGATGCCCTCGGTACGGCGCATGGCCTCCAGGTTCAAGCCTTCCTTGACCTCTTCCAGGGTCTTTTTGGCTTGCTCAGCCCGCTGGGTCAGGGTCTGGTCCATCTCTGCATCGGTGGGCAGCAGACCCTCGTCCTGGGCGATCTGCAGCAGTGCCATCCGGGCGCGGGTGTTCTTCTCCGCAGCGGAGCGGACCGCTTCGGTAAAGCTCTCACGGGTCTGGTGGGTCTGGCTGAGGTACCGCTCCAGCGAGGTGCGCTGCATCTGCAGCTGCTGCTGGAACTGGGCCATCTCACGCTGATAGGCGCTCTCTACCAGGACGCTGGGCAGCTCGCCCTCTGCGGCGGCAGCCAGCTGGGTCAGGATCTGGTCCTTGGCCCGGTTCATGGCAGCGTTGTGGCGTGCATCAAAGATCTGGCTGCGGATCTGTGCCCGGAACTCCTCCATGGTATCCACCTGGGCCACCTTCTTGGCAAAATCGCTGTTCAAGGCGGGCAGCTGCCGGACACAGACGTCGTGCAGGGTGATGTGGAATACGGCGTCCTTGCCGGCCAGGTCCTTGACACCGTACTGGGCGGGGAAGGTGACCTGGATGTCAAACTCCTCCCCTGCTTTGTGGCCCAGGATGCCGTCCTCAAAACCGGGGATCATCCGGCCGCTGCCCAGCTGCAAAGCCTGGTCCTTGGCGGTGCCGCCTGCAAAGGCTTTGCCGTCGATAAAGCCCTCGTAGTCGATGTGGACGGTGTTGCCCTTTACGGCCGGGCCCTTGTGGGGCACCAGCTGTGCAGCGGCAGCGCGGCGGCGCTCCAAAACGCCGTCGATCTCCTTGTCGGTGACAGCGGGGGTCAGGCATACGGCGCTGAAGCCGGTGCGCTGGCCCAAGGTCAGCTCCGGCTGCAGGGCGGTGATGGCGGTGGCTACAAAGCCCTCGTCCTTTTTGACGCTTACCAGGTCGTAGGCAGGCTCGTCCACAGCGTGGAAGCCGTGCTCCTCCATGGCAGCCTGGTACAGGGCGGGCACATCCTGGTCCATCAGGTCGTTGATGGCGTCATACCAGAAGGTGTGCTCTCCGCGGTCAGCTTCGATCTGGGCCCGGTCGGCTTCGCCCTTGGCAAAGCCTTTTATCGTATAGGAGGCGCGGGTGCGCTCGTACACCGCATTGGATGCGGCTTCCAGCTCCTCAGCCGTGGCGCTAAAGGTCATTTTGCAGACACTCTTTTCGGGAGTTTCCACACTTACCAGTTTCATAGGATTACCCTCCGTGTCGCCCCCAAGGGCGTGATTTTTAAGGATTAGTCCGGCAAAAGGGCCAAAAACCCTCTTTCTGCGGTGCTAATACTGTTATTATATCACAGTTGATACAGAAACGGTATAACAAAAACACAAAAAGTCTGCGCCTTTCCATGGTTCCGGAAAAAAAGAAGAAAAATAATTGCAAAAAAGTGTTGACAAAGTTCCGAACCGGTGCTATAATACATCATGTTCCGAGCACGGAGCACATGCGTTGGTAGCTCAGCTGGATAGAGTGACTGACTACGAATCAGTAGGCCGGGGGTTCGAGTCCCTTCCATCGCACCAAGAAAGACCAGAACACATTGTGTTCTGGTCTTTCTTTTTTTGTGCGTGGAAGGGACTCGAACAGCACGGCCGAGCCGCAGGCGAGGCAAACAACAGCCCGGTGGGCTGTTGTTTAGTGCGCGGGGATCACCGTCCGGGAATGTCTATCGTGGAAGCTGTGGATCGAAAGATTTCATGGCTTTTTTGTTTTGTGAGCTATGGGTGCACGGTTTCTGCACGGTCGGTGTTATCCATGTCCGATTATGTAGGGCGCTGTATTGCATTGCAATCAGTGCCCTTTTTTGCATCAGGTGAGCAGTGCCAGGCGGAGTTTTGCCTTCATTTCCGGGTCGGCATCCTTGAGCAATTCCAGCAGAGCCGTCATAGAGATAAAGGGTACGCTTCTGCTTGGGCAGCCAATCCATCAGGAACTCTGCCACCGTCACGGTGGGCGGAGACCATCAACTGCCATGCCCATCCACGCATCCTTCTGCCGCAGAACAGGTGCTTGCCGGAGCCTTTCGCAGCCCCTTTTCCGCGTCAGCTGGAACCAAGGTGTAACACACTGGACTTTGCAGGCAAAGTTGTGTGCCAAAGGGATGCTGCCTCTCGCCTGTCGGCTCGGTCAGGTGCTTCAAAATGCGCTGCATTTTGAGGTCGCCACTGGCGACCCGAACCCCTTTGGAAACCCAAGAGAAAAGCCTATCAACTGTACTGCTCGTCCTCGGCCAGTGCGCTGATCCGCTTGCCCATGGCCTTGACCAGCGGAACGACGAGCGCGTTCCCCATGGTGAAATAGCGCAATCGTTCCGGCATCCCGGCTGTCCAATCATCCGGGATGCCGTTGAGCCGTTCGCATTCGATGGGCGTTAGCGTACGCAGACGTTGGGTCCGTGGGTCTGCGACTACATGGGTGCTGCGGAAAACGGAGCCTTCGCTGGTGAGCATCGTGCGGGCAGGAAGGTCGGGACGATCGGGCAACGCCATGGAGGAGATCGAGCTTTCCGCAGAGGACATGGAATTTGTCAAGGGCTTTGACATCGTGTATGCAGAGCGCTGGGCAAAGGCAGAGCGCTATATCGCTGCGCTGCGCCAGCCGGGGCAGATCTGGGTCTACGACTTTTCGAAACGACTGGAGCAGCCCTCCAACGATGCGCTTCTCCCCTATCTGGATTACGCCTTTTTCTCCTACGACAAGGATGATGACTATATCCGGGAATTTATGCGCCGCACGAAAGCGAAGGGCGCAGGCTGTGTGATTGCCATGTTGGGCGAGCATGGAAGCCTTGCCTACGATGGACAGAGATTCTATCATCAGGCGGCGGAAAACGTGCCGGTGGTAAACACGGTGGGAGCAGGCGATTCTTATATCGCAGCATTCACCTACGGCGTGAGCCTTGGGGAGAGCATCCCACAGTGCATGGCGCGGGGCAAGGCCCTTGCGACCCGGATTGTGCAGCAGTTTGAGCCTTATTTACAGGAAAAGGAGCAATAACGATGGAACTTTCACAGTTGTGTGCAGCAAATTATCATTACAAGCGCTATACGCTGGATTATTTTCTGGAATCTGCCGAGCGGCTGGGCTATCAGTCTATCGAACTGTGGGCATCCGGCCCCCACCTCCATCTGGAGGATTTCGACGCTGCCCGTCTGGCTGAGCTGAACCGTAAGATCAAGGCACATCATCTTGCTCTGCGCTGCTTTACGCCGGAGCAGTGCGTGTATGCCATCAGCGTTTCTCATCCGGATAAGGTCTATCGGGACCGCACGGTGGATTTTTTCAACCAGCACATCGAAGCGGCCGTACAGCTGGACTGCGACCACATGGTGGTATCCACCGGCTTTGCCTATCTGGATGTGGATGCAGAGGACTCGTTTGGCTGGTGTGCAGAGGCAATGGGACACATTGCCCGCAAGGCAGAGCAGGAGGGCGTGACGCTGGCGGTAGAGCCTTTTACCAAGTACACCACCCACATCTGCAATGAGGCAAGCCAGCTGCGCCGTCTGTTGCGCACGGTCAACAGCCCGCGCCTTATGGGCTTAGCGGATACGGATGTCATCGCCACGACGGCGGTGGATACCTTCTCTACTTTCCTTGATGTGATCGGCCAGGAGAATCTGGGACACGTCCATTTTGTGGACGGCAACCCCGGCGGGCATCTGGTGCCCGGCGATGGTGTTTTGGATCTGGACGGGGCACTGGAAAAGCTCAAGGCAATCCATTATACCGGTGCGCTGGGTCTGGAAGTGTTGGACCGCCGCTATGTCTTTGCCCCCGAAGCTGCGATGAGGCAGGCGATGGACTGGTACAAGGAAAGGATATAAAAGCGCGAAAACAGGAAGAAGCGTATTTTATGAGATGCAAATTGCCTCGTGGAAAAAACAATTCATATGGGCGCAGACGCATCGCATGGTGTTATTCTGCAAAAAGTAGAACCGCTATATCTTGTGTCAGATGCGCAAGGACGGCATCTTGCAGCCTGATGGTGTAGGCCGAGGGACAAAATACAAGAGCGTGAAGTGAAAATTTACGCTGACTTTTACGCTGAAAGTTTGATTTGCGCTGAATTTACGCTAACTTTCCGAGATTTACGCTGAAAATACGCTGACTTGGTACGGTTTGCGCTGAATTTAAGCTGGGAAACGCGCGCCGCGCGATTGGCGGTTTTGCCGCGCGTTTTCTGTGGCTCAATTCTCCGGCCTGCCGTGGTCACACCCCAACGACAGATAATGCCCCATCTTCTGCCCGCTGTGCCGGGGTGTTGCCGTACTCAATGGCAAGGATGGTGCCATCTGCGAATCGGGCTTCTACCCGGTTGGTGTCCATATTGTAGCGGCAGGTATGCAATTTCGTCATAGTCGTATCCTCCAAGACTTGATTTTTGGTGTGCGGTCACTTGAACAGCGCGGCAAAAGACAAACCCACCCCTTTTCAAAAAATTTTCAAGAAGGTAGTAAAACACGTTTTATTTTGCCCTTATAGAAGAGCGATGCAAAGCGCAGCAGGATTACAGGTTGCTGTTTCCGGCTGCGCTTTGTTTTTGCCGGCACACAAAAACAGAATAGCAGGAGGTGCAAAATGAAACGGGTCTATTTCAGATCTTCCTATTATAATGAGATCCCGCATGAGCTGCGAGGTATCAGCATGGAGATCCGGGATGAGCTGGATCTATGCGCCACAGAGTTTGGGGATTTTGAGGAGGACGAATTTTTGGAGTTTGAGCTGTGGAAGACAGCCAGCGACGCAATGGAGGAATGGTTGGAAGACAACACCCCCTTTATTTGGATTATGACGTGTTGGAGGTCAACGAGAACACGGGGATGGGGTTTGGCGATTTAACAGAATGAAGGGGCTGAATACGGTGCTGCACCTTTATAAGGATGCCAGCAATTACACGGAATGGTTTGTCCCGCAGGTGGAACAAGTGCAGCAGCGGGCAGTGAAATTGTTTTTTGGGGGTGGGTCTGGAATGATATTATTTGAAAGCCAGGAGAGCTGCCCCATTCTGCGCAGAAGTTTTTATGACGGCGCATTTTTCTGCATTTTGCACAAGCTTCTTTCATTTTGGCTAAAAAAGAGCCATAAACAACATTTTCTGCCACATTGTCGCTGGAAAGTTTCTGTGTTTTGCGGTAAAATGTGGTTAGTGCTGGAAAGACAGGCGAAACTGCCTGTTTTTTGGCACGCAGGAAAGGTTGGTCTGGTATGAAAGAGCAGGTTTCTGCCAGCGTTGCCGGGATGACCCCGGCAGCTGACATCGAAACGCCGGACGACGCCCTGATGCCGGAGGCACAGCCTCAGCCGCCCAACCCCCAGGCTCCACAGCCACCGATCCGGGAAGGCCGGGACTGCATCTGAGAGCAAGGGCAGCAGCCCAAGCCCTATCTTTTTGCGCCGCACAAACGGCCAGGGAGATGGGGCTCTTTTTTGTATGGACGGCGGCGGTCAAAAGGAAATTTCCCCGGCGGAAAAAACCATCTTGCAAACTATAAAATAGGCTATATAATAGAGCTTGGTCTGCGGTGTGCGCAGGCCGGGTTGCTTGCGTGGAAAGGAATACAAAAAAAGACTATGAGCTCCAAGAAAATGACCCTTACCGAGGGGCCGCTGGTGCGGCAGATCCTGCTGGTCAGCCTGCCGCTGGCCCTGTCCAACCTGTTGCAGGTGCTGTTCAATATGTCCGACATTGCGGTGGTCGGGCGGTTTGCAGGCTCCACAGCCCTGGGCGCGGTGGGGTCCACCAGCATCTTCGTTACCCTGTTCACGGGTTTTCTGATCGGCCTGAGCAACGGCATCAACGTGCTGGTGGCCCGGTTCTATGGTGCCCGCAGCGAGAAGGGCGTGCATAATACGGTCCATTCGGCGCTGATCGTCAGCCTGGCAGCGGGTTTTATCCTGCTGGTCATCGGGCTGGCAGGCTCCCCTGCCCTGCTGCGGCTTTTGAACACCAAGGAGGATCTGCTCCCTGGGGCGATCTTGTATCTGCGGGTGTATTTTCTGGGCATGCCTGCCCTGGCTTTGTATAACTACGGCAGCGCCGTGTTCAGCGCCATTGGCGAGACGAAAAAGCCGCTGATCTACCTCTCCTTTGCAGGCGTGCTGAATGTGGCGCTCAACCTGTTCTTTGTTATCTTCTGCCGTCTGGATGTGGTGGGCGTGGCCCTGGCCAGTGCGCTGTCGCAGTGTGTTTCGGCCTGGCTGATCCTGCGGGCGCTGACCCGTGTGCAGGACACCTACGCCCTGGACTGGCGCAGTGCCCGGCTGGACCCGGCCATGACCCGGAGCATCCTGGCCCTGGGTCTGCCGGCTGGTTTTCAGAATGCGGTCTTTGCCATTGCAAACCTGTTTATCCAGGCAGGCGTCAACTCCTTTGATTCTCTGATGGTCAAGGGCAACTCTGCCGCCGCCAACGCCGATGCCCTGCTTTATGATGTGATGGCGGCCTTCTATATGGCTTGCGCCAGCTTCATGAGCCAGAACTATGGTGCAGGCAAGATCGACCGCGTAAAGAAGAGCTTCGTCATCTCTCTGGGCTACTCGTTTGGGGTGGGCCTGGTGCTGGGCGGCGGACTGCTGGTGTTTGGGCGGCAGTTCCTGGCGCTGTTCACCACCGAGGAGGCGGTCATTGACGCAGGCATGAAACGGATCACGGTCATGGCACTGGCCTACTGCATCTCCGCCTTTATGGACTGCACCATTGCGGCTGCCCGTGGTCTGGGCCATACCGTGGTGCCCACGATCATTGTGATCCTGGGTTCCTGTGTGTTCCGGGTGATCTGGGTATACACGATCTTTGCGCACTTCCACACCATTCCGGCGCTGTACCTGCTGTACCCCTGCTCCTGGATCATTACTGCCATTGCGGAGATGGTCTATTTCGTCCGTTGTTACCGCCAGGCTGTGCGGATCTATGCACCGCAGACCTGACTGTTTTGCAAGCGCACCCTGCGGGGTGCGCTTTTTTTGTGCGGGCGGCTCTCCTGCTGGATGAAGGCGGACAATACCCACAAGAAAAGAATTTGAAATTTGGCGAGATTTCCTAAAAAAATCCACACAAATTTTGATGGATTGTGTTATAATGATAAATACAGAACGTGGCAGTTTTTGTAAACTGCACGATACAACGAGGGAGTCGGCAAGGGCCGGGCTCCCGGCAAGGAGGCGATACCCCATGGCACAGATCCGCTCCCAGCCTTTTGGTGTGACCAAGGCCGGTGACAAGGTCACCGAATACATCCTGTCCAACCCCGGCGGGTTGACCGTAAGTGTGCTGAACTATGGCTGCGTGGTGCGCAGCATTGTGGTACCGGCTAAGTGCGGGCCGGTGGACGTAGTGCTGGGCCATGACACCATGGCAGATTATGAGGAGGACTTCTGCTCCTCTGGCAGCACCTGCTGCGGCGCATTTGTGGGCCGCTATGCAAACCGTATCGAGAATGCCTGCTTCAGCGTAGGGGGACGCACCTATCACCTGGAGCCGAACAATGGCAAGAACCACCTGCACGGCACTTTCCCCACCAAGCTGTACCAGAGCAAAGCCTTTGGCGACACCCTGCTGATGGAGGCGGAAAGCCCCGACGGAGAGGATGGTTTCCCGGGAAATCTGAAGATCGCGGTGCGCTATACCCTCACCGACGACAACCTGTTCCGCATGGATTACCGGGTCTCCTCGGACGCAGACACCATCATCAACCTTACCAATCACAGCTACTTCAACCTGGACGGCGGCGGCAATGTGCTGGGGCAGAAGCTGCGTCTGTACGCTTCCCGCTATCTGGAAGGCAATGAGGAGACCTGCCCCACCGGGCGCATCCTGCCGGTGGCTGCCACGCCGATGGATTTCCGGGCGGGCAAAGTGCTGGGCCGGGAGATCGACACCGGCTACCCCCAGACCACCATGGTGGGCGGCGGCTATGACCACTGCTATGTGCTGGATCGGGAGCGCGGCTCCAGCCAGAGCCTGGCAGCCTGGGCCAGCAGCGATAAGACCGGCATCAGCATGAAACTGTATACCAGCCAGCCGGGCATCCAGCTGTACACCGGCAACTTTTTGCAGGACTGCCCCACTCTGGGCAAAAACGGCCAGAAAATGGACAAATACAGCGGCTTTGCGCTGGAGCCGCAGCACTTCCCCTGCAGTCCTTCCCACCCGGACTTCCCCTCTACGGTGCTGCGGGCGGGCAAGGTGTTCCGTTCCACCACCTCGCTGCGGTTCTTTACCGGCAAACAGTGCGGGCGGCTGTAACGCACTTCCCCTTTTTCTTGATACGATCCCAAAACCACCCGTCACCCGCTGCAAAGCGCCGTGGCGGGTGGTTTTTTGTGGGACGGATATGGTATAATGAAGCCGGTCTTGAACACTGCACAGCAAAGAAAAGGAGCAGACGTATGATCCGAGGCGTGATTTTTGATATGGACGGCACGATGTTTGACACCGAGCGGATGTGGGCCACCTTCTGGGTGCCTGCTCTGGCCCGGCTGGGGCTGGAATACCGGGAGGGCCTGGCCGAAGCGGAGCGGGGCACGGCGGGAGAAACGTCCCTGGCCATCGTCCGGCAGTTCTATGGGCCGGACTGTGACGCAAAGGCCATCATCGATAGCCTGCATCAGGAAGCGGATGCGGCGTTTTCGGCTGCGCCGGTGCCCAAAAAGCCCGGCCTGGACCCGCTGCTGGACTGGCTGGAGGGCCAGGGCATCCCTATGGCGGTGGCTTCCTCCAGCCGCCTGGCGGGGATCCGCCGCAATCTGGATGCCTGGGGCATGACAGATCGGTTCCAGGCGCTGCTCTCCGGGGAGCAGGTGCAACATTCCAAGCCGGACCCGGAGATCTTTCTCCGGGCAGCTCAGGCGCTGGGGGTAGACCCGGCGGAGTGCCTGGTGCTGGAGGATAGCTATAATGGGGTGCGTGCCGGTGCAGCCGGCGGCTTTGTCACGGTCATGGTGCCGGACCTGGTGCCCGCGGATGAGGAGATGCGCCGCCTTTATACAATGGAGTGCCGCAGCCTTTCTGAGGTGCTGGATAAACTCCGCTCCGGGGAACTGTAAAGAGAGCGAAGCCGTGACGGAGAGGGGGGACGAACCCTCTCAGTCGCCTACGGCGACAGCTCTCCCGAGGGGAGAGCCCTTGGCAAAGAGGGCAGGTCTCGTCCTCACCCGTCAACGGCAGAAGAAGCCAACCAGTAAACCCATAAACTTTACGCCCCTGCCAAAGCCTCTCCCTTTCGGGAGAGGTGGCACGGCGAAGCCGTGACGGAGAGGGTTGGTTCCGGACGAACCCTCTCAGTCTCGCTGCGCTCGACAGCTAGTTCCCCTTTTTGTCGCCTACCGGCGACATCTTCCCCCGGCCGGGGGAAGTCTTTCGAAGGGAGAGCCCTTGGCAG
>OIZR01000186.1_pt1 | contig 56051 bp, 54 predicted proteins | sample 1588591 | NCBI WGS metagenome assembly OIZR01 (sample SAMN03283249) | human gut metagenome | biome: human-associated habitat; material: feces | host: Homo sapiens | place: USA | collected 2013 | reverse complement strand
CTCATCAAATTCTATCATTGGAAACAGACTTTACACAAAATAATTTACAGGCTCTCACTTTAAAACCAATTAGCAGTTTCAGAAGTATGATAATGTATTTGCAATTCGGAAATGTGATAACTTAACACATTATTATTAAAAAGTGGTTCATGTTTATAAAATTCTTGTATTTCAGTTTCATTTCTAGATTTTATTACAGTTATTGAAGAACTCATATCGCTTTTTAATGACGAAAAGAGTACTTTCCCCGCTTTCATTAAAAGATTTGTATATTTTTGATGCTCTTGCATCATTTCATTTGTCATTCGTTCAGGATGAGTAACGATACCTTCGATTAAAAAATACTTCATAGTTTTAACTTCCTCCAAAGTCAATAATTTTAAATAAATTATAACATTTAGATTAAGTATCGTCATTTTTTTAACTTTTATAATTACAGATAGGATAATCAATTTAAAATGATTTTGATAAAAAAACGCTAAATAAGTAATATACAAGAGTAAATTACTTTAATTTAGCGAAAATATCTAAGTTTTATAAGCTGTTTATTTTATTAAAAATATTATCTAAATCAACTTCTTGACTACGATCAGTAAAGTCGATTTTGATTTGATCTGTTTCATTATATCTTGGAATAATATGGATATGAAAATGCATAACAGTTTGACCAGCCACTTCATTTGCATTGGTAAGCACATTCGCGCCTTTTGCGTCTAAATTAGTGATTATTTGGTTAGTAAGCTTTTTTGTTACTTTGATTAGATGGCTCAAAACTTCTTTATCAACATCTAAAATATTTTGATAGTGTGTTTTAGGAACAACTAATGTATGTCCGTTAGTTGTTTGACTCAAATCTAAAAAAGCTAGACATAAATCATCTTCATATACAATTTTACCAGGTATTTCTTTATTAGCGATTTTACAAAAGATACAATTCTCCATTTCTATAAGTCCTCCATAATATTATTCTAACATAGAAAAAAGATAAGGGGAAACCCCTTATCCGAAATAATCTTCATTTGATTCTTTAATTTCATCTTTGATTGCTGATTCGTATACATCAAAATTGTATTTCTTTAAATAATATGTTTCCATTTTTGTAGACATATCACTAACAGAAGCTAAATTAGTAATAATTTCATCTTTTAGATCTTTTTTATCTGTATTGTAAACATAAACTACAGCATATTTAGATTCAGATGTCTTAATCACTTTATTATAAATACCATCTTTAGTAAATTTATCTAATTTTTTAATAATTTTTGAGTCGACACTGCTTGTTTTAGTAGTGACCATACCAGCATCAGTACCATTGTTTTCAGTCATTAAAGTGTCAAAATCACTGCCATCTTTAACTTTATCAATTAAACTTAAGGCAGCTGATTCAGTGTCTAAAGTAATAATTTTTAAATATTTAACTTTGTATTCTTTAACCAGGTCATCATAGTTATCTTTAATATATTTTTCTTTAAGCATGGTTTGTTTTACTCCTAAAGTTAAAACACCATCGATATATTCTTGTTCAGTTTCATAACCATATTGTTTAGCATATTCTTCTAATGAAGTAGTTAAGTTTTCAGTAAAACTTGCAACCTTTTCATTAATTCTAGTTTGCACTGCATCCTTGTCTGTCAGTTCTTGATCAGCAATATAAGTTAAAGCTAATGAAAGAACTTCAGAACTTCCATATTCTTTTAGTAAATAATGGTAAACATCATTTTTACTAATTTTAACATCATCAGCAGTTGCAATAGTCTTATCTCCATCTTTTATTTCTGAAGTATAAGTAGTTGCACTAGAAGAACTACATCCGACCAAAAGAGTTGCGACTATTGCTAAAGGAAATATTTTTTTCTTCATTAGTTTGTTCCTCCTCGGCTAGTTTCGCGTTCTTTTAAAGCTTCATCAATTACATTATTAATTATTTTTTCAGTATTTTTATCATCGTATTTAACATTATAAGATTGATAAACAATATAGCTCATATACTTATCATATGCAATCAATGGAGTATCAATAGATAAATCTTTTTTTATTTCTTTTTTTATACTATCTTTATCAGTACTAGTAACTTTTACAAAATAATATCCATCAGTACCTTTTATGGCTTCACTAGTTTCACCACTGGCAAGTGCTAATATTTTAGTTTCAACATCACTACCGAATGTTTGTGAAAGACCACTTGTAGTATCTACAATACCTAATTTTCCTTTATTCTTGTTAGTGTTTGTATCATCAGAGTAATCTTTGGCGATATCTCCAAAACTTTTACTTGAGCTTAATAAAGCAGTGACTTCACTCAATTTTGCTGTTTCATCAGCTGTTGGATTTTCAACATCAGTCATTGAAACTTTAATAAGACTAGCTTCACGTGGACTTGCTTGAGTGTAATAATCATCGAAAACTTCATCAAAGTTCTTTTCAACGTAAGCTAATAAAAAGTTGCATCTTTGATAGACTCTCACCATGTTTTCACGATATTCATCAAGTGAATTAAATCCACTTGAACTTAACGCTGTTTGTAATTGAGTTTCAGCATTATCGCCATATTGATTTTCATAGTAAGTTTGGATTTGATCAACTGTTTCATTAGCATCAGTTTCCATATCCTCATCGATTGGGAATTTTTGATCCATTAATTGTTGAAGCACGGCATTAAAGTATGAACTTTTTCCACTGGCAGTAGATATTACATCGTTAAAAATATCATCCGCAAAAATATTTTTATCTTTTTTCCCACTGTTTAAAGAAGCAACTATATATTTCCCATCTTCTTTAACTGTTTTCGAGCTGTTTTGACAACCAGTTAATAAGAAACTAGTCACGACTAGTGCCGCAGCACATTTACCTAATTTCATATCTTTCCTCCTTATCTTTCCATAACGTTACAATTATACTATTTATCGCATCTAATTTCAATAAATTAGGCAAAAACACATTGCCAATTGTTATTTTAACATAATTTATAATATGTAGGTGGTAGGAGGGGATTTGATGAATAACTGTAAATGCACTAATGTAAACATCTATGTCTTGTTTATTATTCTAGTTATTGTAGGTATCTATTGTATGTAATAAAAAGGAGGCGATTACAATGGCATGCCAAGATAATTCTTTTACATTGATCTTAGTTTTATTCATTTTATTAGTAATCATTTGTAATATGTGCTAATTAAAAAAGGATGTCGTCAAGACATCCTTTTAAATATAAAAAACTATTGCAATAAAATGTAAGATAGAAGCTATTGAAATAAATATATGCCAGATTACATGGTTGTAGGGTATTTTTTTATTTGCATAAAAGTATGCTCCGATTGAATACATTAAACCACCGATAACAATTAGCCAGAGAAAAACAGCACTAGAATTTTGAATGATTGAAGGCATAAATAGGATGGCTGTCCATCCCATAACTAGATAGATAGTTAGCGAAAGCTTTGGTAAACTTTTTATTGAAATAGATTTATATAAAATTCCTACTATTACCATTGCCCATTGAATAACAAGGATGATGATTCCCTGATATCCTTTAATTAAACACAGAGCAACTGGGGTATAACTTCCAGCGATTGCAAAATATATAAAGATATGATCAAGGATTCTGAATACCTGTTTATGAGGACTGTCATGATCCATAGCATGATATAGAGTTGAAACAAGAAACATTAAAAAAATGCAAATTGTAAAAACACTAACTCCAAAAGATTGGATAGGACCACCTTTAACATATGCATATACAGCACAAGCTGGGATTAGAAGTAACATGATAAATGCCATAATTCCATGAGTTATACAATTAAATAACTCTTCTTTAAAATATGGCGGAAAGATTCTTTTTATTTTTTTTGTAATTTTATTATTCACTTTTTCCAATTTTATCACCCAGTACATACTATAATATAAATTACTTTTAAATTCAAACAAAAATGATACGCTGCTGCGTATCATTCCATAAGCTTTTCATTTTGATGATTTTCTTTATAAACTTGAAAAGTTATTTTAGCACTTACTAATAGTGGCATAGCGATTACCATTCCCCAAATACCGAAGAGAGAAGAACCAGAGAGAATCCCAAAAAGTACCCACATTATACTCAAATCAATTCTAGATGAATAGATACGTGGAGTAATCACATATGACATAATCGTCGATTGAATGAAAATCAAAATAAATAAAATAACAATTGTAGTAGTTCCCATTCCTAACGAAGTAATTAATCCTAAACAATTCGCAACGATTGGGCCAACATATGGAATAATGGAGCTGGCTCCTGAAACAAACCCAAGAATTAACCAGTTAGGATGACCAATTGCTAGATACATCAGCATTGTTGTAATTGCTTGAGCGATTGCTCCAATAAAGAAAGCTTTAACATATTGTACTAAAGAAGAATCAATTTCACGTAAATAGATTGGCAATGTTTTATCAATACGATATGTAATATTACGAATATGACTACGGATATTTTTAAAATTACTAGACATATAAATTGCTAGAATGATGTAGATTAAAAAATTAGTGACATTGATCATAACTTGATTTAAAACATCTATAGTTGTATCTAAAACAACTGAATCTTTAAAGAAAGCATTGACAATATTCTGAATATGGCGCATTAAAGAAGAAATATCATAATTGAAATTTTCCTTAACAAACACACCAATTTCACCAAGTCCTGAGTAAAAAGCCGGGAACATTTCAGAGATACTTTCATAAATCATTGGTACAGCTAAAGAAATTAATAAAGTTAAAATAGCAAAAGCAGCTAAGTAGACCATTGTTACGGCAATGCTTCGTTTAGTAACATACTTTTCAATATAATTTATCAGTGGATTTAAAACAAAGGCAATTGTAAATCCGACAATAAATGGTTTAGAAACCAGCCAGATCGCTGATAACACCCCATACCATAAATCACCAGTGGCAATAATTAATAGTAATATTACTAAAACGATCATCACATTTAATAAAGTATGGGTGATTTTTTTTGATGAAATAATTTTAAATAATGCTTTTAGAAATTCCATTTTTACACCCCCATTACATATAAATATACCACAATTTACTAATAATATAAATTGAATTGAATTTCTATTTTAGAAAAATCAAAAATAGTTAAAATGTATAAAGTTTTATAATTTTCATCTAAAAAAAGCAATTGGATGTTATGATTAGAATATTATAATAGAGCAAATCTCTTGATAATTATCGATAATTTGGTCACAATGTGGTTATAATATAAATTGTGCTAGATTTTGATTGGAAAATAGTAAAAATTTTTGCTATAATTTATCATTTTATTTGTTTTTTGATAACTTATCTAGTAGAATTAGTAAGGATAGAAAGGGGCTTAATTATGTCAACTTTAAAAATAGAAAATTTGCATGTCAGTATTGGAGAAAAAGAAATCTTAAAAGGTATCGATCTTGTTGTTAATACTGGTGAAACCCATGCGATTATGGGGCCAAATGGTAATGGAAAATCAACATTATTATCAGTTATCATGGGGCATCCTAAATATATAGTTACTCAAGGTAGTATCTACATAGATGATCAAAATGTTTTAGAAATGAGTGTTGATGAAAGAAGTAGGGCAGGAATCTTTTTAGGAATGCAGTATCCTCAAGAAATTCCGGGTGTTACAACTTCAGATTTTTTAAGAGCTGCATTAAATGCACATCAAGAAAAACCAGTATCTTTATTTAAATTTGTAAAAGCACTGGATAAAAATATTGCTGATTTGAAAATGGATGAGAATTTAGCACATCGTTATCTAAATGAAGGCTTCTCTGGTGGAGAAAAGAAACGTAATGAGATTCTACAAATGAAATTATTACAACCTAAGTTTGCTCTATTAGATGAAATTGATTCAGGTTTGGACGTTGATGCGTTAAAAATAGTATCACAAGCAATTAACGCTATGAAATCAGATGATTTTGGATGTATTATGGTTTCTCACTATGAACGGTTGTTTGAATTGGTGCCACCAAGTCACGTTCATGTATTAGTTAATGGTAAAATTATTTTAAGTGGTGGAATTGAAGTAGTAGAAAAAATTGATCAAGAAGGCTATGACTGGGTAAAAGAATTAGGAGTTGAAATCGCTACTGATGAAAAGAAACCGATTTTACTTGAAAGTTGTGCCAATAAAGAAAGAATGAAAGCTAAATAATGAAACAGTTAAAAGAGATTAAAAATTATTTAGTATTTCATAATGGTACAATTGAATGTCACCCAGAAAATGTAGGAATTGCTATTAATGATGGTAAAATCGATGTTAAAGATGCTGCCTCATTACAAATTATTTATCTAATTGATCAAGAAGGAAAATATTGTTTTGACCTAAAGATTAAAGGACAACTGGAATTAATTGAGACTTATGATTTTAAAGTTCCAGCATCTTTAGTTAAAAACATTGAAGTATTGCAAAATAGTAATATTTTAAGATATAACGATAATCAAAGCAGTGTCAACGGGACTGTTGAAGTAACTGAAAATGTATCGGTTGAGCGTGATAGTAATGTAAGATGCGCTTATGTTGAGTTATCAGATTCAAGTATTGAAATGAATGTTAATCATGCTTTGAATGGTTCTAACGCTAATAGTACGGTGCGCTTAGCTTCATTAGCTAAAGGACAGGAAAAGAAGCATATGACATTTTCGTTAACGCATTTTGCACCACATACAACCGGGATTATGGATAATTATGGTGTTGTTAAGGATGCATCTAATTTAGTTATCGATGGGATTGGAACAATTAAACAAGGAAATCATCAATCTAGCAGTCATCAAACAAATAAAATTATTGTTTTTGATGAGAAATGTAATGCCAAGGCAAATCCATATTTATATATTGATGAATATGATGTAAAAGCAAGTCATGGTGCTAGTGTCGGTAAGATTGATGAGGATCATTTGTATTATCTCCAATCTCGTGGTTTAAGTAAAAAAGATGCAATGCATTTAGTAACTTATGGATATTTTATTCCAGTCATGGAATTTATAGATAATGCTGATTTAAGAGAGATGTTTAACGAAACATTAAAAGAAAAGGTGGGGATTTAATGTTAGATGTAGAAAAAATTCGTCAGGATTTTCCCATGTTAAATGGTGCTACGATGCATGGTCAACCACTGATTTATTTTGATAATGGCGCTACAACTTTAAAGCCTCAGTGTGTAATTGATGCTGTATGTAATTATTTGACAAACTATTCGGGTAATGCACATCGTGGTGACTATGACTTATCGCATGATGTTGATACACAGTTCGAAAAGACACGTGATTTAGTTGCAAAATTAATAAATTGCGATCGAAAAGAAGTAGTTTATACATATGGTTCAACAGACGGGCTAAATATGATAGCATTTGGCTATGGGATGACGCATCTAGATGAAGGTGATGAAATACTTTTAACCGTTGCTGAGCATGCCTCAAATACTTTACCATGGTTTGAAGTCTGTGATACGGTGGGAAGTACGGTTAAATATATTGATTTAGATGATGAAGGACGTCTTACTGTTGCTAATGTTTTAAAAGCAATTAGTGATAAAACAAAAATTATTTCAATAGCTCAAGTTTCAAATGTTCTTGGATTTGATGGACCAATTAAAGAAATTTGTCAAATTGCTCATGAGCGCGGTATTATCGTTTGTGTTGATGGTGCGCAAAGTATTCCTCATGAAAAGGTTGACGTCCAAACATTAGATATTGATTTTCTAGTTTTTTCTGGACATAAAATGTGCGGACCAACTGGGGTGGGAATTCTTTATGGTAAATATGATTTATTACAAGAAACAAAACCAACTCGTTGGGGTGGTGGAAGCAATGCCCGATATAAGAGCTGTGGAAGGATTAAATTAAAAAATGCACCGGCTAAGTTTGAGGCTGGAACACCTAATATTGAGGGTGTCATTGGTTTAGGTGCCGCAATTGAATATTTAATAGAAATTGGGATGGACAATATTCGTGATTATGAATTAGAATTACGTCAATATGCGGTTAAAAAAATGTTAGAATTAGATAATTTGGAAGTTTATAATCCAAATGGTCATGGAGCGATTGCTTTTAATATCAAAGGTGTTTTTAGTCAGGACGGAGCTTCACTATTTAACACATATGGTATTGCAATAAGAGCTGGGCAACATTGTGCTAAGATTCTTGATGAATTTTTAGATGTTAGTCAAACTCTTAGAGCATCATTCTATTTCTATAATACATTTGAAGAAATTGACAGATTTATTGAGGTATGTAAGAAAGGAGATGACTTTTTAGATGCCTTCTTTGGATAGTATGATGTTACGACAAATAATTATGGATCACTATGAAAATCCACGTAATCATGGACTAGTAGATGATGATAATTATCAGTCAGTAAATATGGATTCAGAAACTTGTATTGACGATATTGATGTGCAAGCCTTAATTGAAGATGGTGTTATTAAAGATATCCGTTTTGATGGCGAAGCATGTGCAATTTGTACTGCTAGTACGTCAATTATGAGTGAATTATTGATTGGTAAAACAATTGATGAAGCTAATGTTATTATTGAAAATTACAATAATATGATTTATGAAAAGGATTATGACCCTGAAATTTTGGAAGAAGCAATTGCGTTTATGAATACTCATAAACAGGCTAATCGTATTAAGTGTGCTACTTTAGGATGGACAGGAATCAAACAGATCCTCGATAAAGAATAGGAGGAAACATATGGCAGATATAAAAAATGAAATTCCTGATCAGGAATATGCCTATGGTTTTAATGATGGTGATGTTTCAGTTTTCAAGACTCCTAAAGGAATAAATGAAGAAATTGTTACTGAAATATCAAAAATTAAGAATGAACCAGAATGGATGCTTGAATATCGTCTAAAATCTTATCGCTGCTTTATGGAAAAGCCTATGCCAACTTGGGGCGTTAATTTAGACCGTATTGATTTTGATGAATATACTTATTACGTTCGTCCTAGTGATAAACAAACGAATAAATGGGAAGAAGTACCTGAAACAATTAAACAAACATTTAATAAATTAGGTATTCCTGAAGCAGAACAAAAGTATTTATCGGGAGTTAGTACTCAGTATGAATCAGAAGTTGTTTATCATAACATGTTAAAGGAAGTTACTGAAAAAGGTGTTATTTTCCTAGATATCGATAGTGGTTTACGTGAGTACCCGGAAATATTTAGAAAATATTTTGATACTGTTATTCCTTATAATGACAATAAATTTTCAGCTTTAAATGGAGCTGTTTGGTCTGGGGGATCTTTTATTTATGTACCGCCAGGAGTGAAATTAGATAAGCCACTACAATCTTATTTCAGAATCAATTCTGAGCAAATGGCACAATTTGAAAGAACTTTAATCATTGTTGATAAAGGAGCGGATATCCACTATGTTGAAGGGTGTACTGCACCAAGTTATTCTCGTGATTCTCTTCATGCTGGGGTTGTTGAAATTATTGTGGGTGAAGGAGCAAAATGCCGTTATACAACGATTCAAAACTGGTCTAACAACATTTTGAATTTAGTAACTCAGCGAGCAAAAGTATTTAAAAATGGGTCAATGGAATGGGTCGATGGAAATATTGGTAGTGCTGTAACTATGAAGTATCCAACTTGTGTGTTGATGGAAGAGGGAGCAAAAGGTTCTTGTATTACTATTGCTGTAGCGGGTGAGAATCAGATTATGGATTCAGGTTCAAAGATGATTCACTTAGCGCCTAATACATCAAGTAGTATTGTTTCTAAATCAGTTTCTCGCCGCGGTGGAAAAGTCAATTACCGGGGAATGGTACAGCATGGTGCTAAAGCTTATAATTCAAAAAGCAAGGTTGAATGTGATACGTTGATTTTAGATGACATTTCAACTAGTGATACAGTTCCGGTTAATTGGATGCGAAATAATGATTCTATTATTGAGCATGAGGCGACTGTCTCAAAAATTTCTGAAGAACAGCTTTTCTATTTAATGTCTCGTGGTTTAACAAAAAAAGAAGCAATGGAAATGATTGTAATGGGGTTCATTGAGCCGTTTGCTCGCGAATTACCAATGGAATATGCTGTTGAACTAAATCAATTAATTAAATTGGATTTTGGGGATCAGGGTATTGGATAAAAAAGTATTACGGAAACAATTGATTCAAGCAAGATTAGATTTAGATAGCGAAACTTATGCATCTAAATCTAATTTTATTGTTTCTAAATTAAAACAGCAACCTGAATTTATTGAGGCAAGAGCAATTGGAATCTATGTTTCTTTTAGACATGAAGTAGAAACAATCAGTTTGATTAAGGAAATAATTAATAATAAAATTGTCTGTGTTCCAAAAATTAGTGGTAAACAGATGGATTTTTATCAAATTAATTCAATCAATGAATTAAAGACAAGTAATTTTGGAATTTTAGAACCTAATAATAGTCATCCTGTTACTAAAGATAATCTTGATTTACTAATTGTACCAATGGTTGGCTACGATCAAAGTGGTAATCGATTAGGTTATGGCGGTGGTTATTATGACCGCTATTTAAGTGATTATTGTGGTAATGTAATTGGCTTGGCATTTAGTTTCCAAGAAGTTGCAAATTTACCAGTAGAACCATTTGATTTGCCGATTAAAAAGATTATTAATGAAAAATAATCACGGTTTTGTTATAATGGGGAATATAAAGTAGGGTGAAATTATGTCAAGAGAGAAAACATTAGTTAAAAATACGTTAATTATGGCGTTGGGGACTTTTCTGCCTCGGATTATTAATTTATTGACTACGCCAATTATTACTAGTGCAACTACTGATGCGCAGTATGGGCAATTAGATTTAGTTACAACGACGATTCTTTCATTTATTGTACCTTTATGTACGTTGCAAATTGAACAGGCTCTATTTAGATTTCTTGTTGATGCTAAAAGTGAAAAAGAACAACGGCGTGTCATTACTAACGGATATGTAATGATTTTTGGACTTATGGTGATTGCTGCGATTATTTGTCTGTTTGTGCCAATCAGCATGTTTGAAGGCAGTTTTAAGCTATTGATTATTGGATATATATGGATTGAGATTATTGCAACAACTTCTAGGTTTGTTTTAAGGGCTTTTTCCAAATATAAAGAGTACTCTATTTTGGCGGCGTTAGTTGTAATAGTCAACTTTGTTGTTGTCTCAGTTTGTTTATTGTGGCTAAAGACAGGGTATATTGGGGTTTTAATAGCATTAGTAGCTGCTGATGTAGTCGGCTTTATTTATGTACTATGCGTATGTAATATTTTTAAATTTTTTAATTTTAAATATTTTAGTAGCGAATATGCTCTTAAAATGCTTGGCTATGCATTACCGTTTGTACCTAATATGGTATCATGGTATATTAATCAATTGTCTGATCGATGGATTATTTCAATTTTTCTAGGGGCAGGGCCAAATGGAGTTTATGCCTTGGCTAATAAAATACCTTCGATTGTTAATATCTTATATCCGGCCTTTAATTTAGCTTGGACAGATTCGGCAACAAGGAGTGTAAATGATCCTGATAGTGGCAGGTATTATAATAGGATGTTTCGGATGTTGTTTTGCATTGTCTCAGCAGGTTCAGTTTTATTAGTGGCTGGATCACCGATCATCTTTGGAATTTTATGCCGTAATAAAGAATTATATAGTGCTTTCGATTATACCCCAACCTTAATTTTAGCTACATATTTTTATTGCTTCTCACAATTTTTTGGAAGTATTTATGTAGCTGTTAAAAGTGCTAAAAATATGTCGGTAACAACGACTATTGCAGCTATAATCAATATTATCATCAATTTAGGTTTGATTAATATTATTGGAGTACAGGCAGCTGTTCTTTCAACATTGGCTGCGAATTTATTTTTAGCGGGATATCGGTTCTTTGATTTGAATCGGCGCTATGTACGTTTAAAAATAAATAAACGTCTAACAGTGTTGACAATCGTAATTTTTATAATTAGTATGTCTTTAGCATGGTCGGGAGATAAAATTTTATGGATATTAAATATTGTTATTGCGCTTGGCTACGCATACTTTATTTCTGGTGATATTTTTATTGGAATGTTTAAAGCTGTTTTAAAGAAACGTTAATAGTAATAATGTTAAGATTTAATTATTTAGCAAAGTAATTAAATTTTAACATTTTTTTTATGTCCTTTTTTGTATAGTTAATATTAATGAATTGGGTTACAGGAGGATAATATGGAAGCATATCAAAAATCGTTTAAAGAGGTCCAGCAAGCACTAGGAGTCAGTGATAATGGATTAAGTCAAAAAGATGTAATTAAGCGTCAAACACGATATGGAAGAAATGAAATTATTGGTGAAAAGCGTCAAAGTGTTTGGGGAATCTTTTTTGATCAGTTTAAAGATTTATTAGTAATAATCTTGATTTGTGCGGGTATTATTTCAGCTATTAGCGGAGAATTTGAAAGTACATTGGTCATCTTGGTTGTAATTACTTTAAATGCATTGCTAGGAACATTTCAAACTGTAAAAGCACAGAAATCTTTGGATAGTTTAAAAAAATTATCTATGCCAAAAATAAAGGTGTTGCGTGAAGGTAAATTAGTTGAAATTAAATCAAACGAATTGACAGTAGGTGATTTGGTATTTATCCAGGCTGGAGATGTAATTGCTGGTGATGGACGCTTAAAAGAAGCGAATAATCTTCAAGTTAATGAAAGTGCATTGACAGGTGAGTCAAATAGTGTCGAAAAGCAGTTAGTTGCAATAAATCATCAATGTACTATTGGAGATATGACAAATATGGTTTTTTCAGGAAGCTTAGTTACAAATGGAACAGGGCAATATATTGTTACAAACATTGGAATGAAAACGCAGTTAGGAAAGATTGCTGAGATGTTGAATGCAACTAAACAGCGTCGTACGCCATTACAAAAGACGTTAGATGAATTTTCAGTAAAATTGTCAATTGGCATTATTTCAATCTGTATTATTGTTTTGTTTATGGATGTCTTTATCGCAAAAGAACAATTGCTCGATGCTTTGATGATTGCAGTAGCATTAGCTGTTGCAGCGATTCCTGAGGCATTAGGATCAATTGTGACTATTGTTTTGTCGATTTCAACTCAAAAAATGGCTAAAGAAAATGCAATTATTAAAAATTTAAATGCTGTGGAAAGCCTTGGTTGTGTTTCAGTGATATGTTCAGATAAAACAGGAACATTAACCCAAAATAAAATGACAGCAGTCGATATATATACAAATCGGATGTTAATACAAGCAAATCGTTTAAATCATCATGAATATTGTCATAATATCTTATTAAAGGCTTTTGTTCTATGTAATAATGCTACTATTTCTAAAGCACAGAGTATTGGTGATCCAACAGAGATTGCCTTACTGGAATTATATCAAGATTATAATTATAAAAACGCATATCGATTGCAGACTAAACGTCAACAGGAATTGCCGTTTGATTCCACCCGAAAGCTGATGAGTGTTACTTCAAAGAATCATCTATACACTAAAGGAGCCCCAGATGTTTTATTAAAACGATGTAATCGAATATTAATAGATGGATATAAAGAAATTTTTACTAATAAAGATAAGCAGCGTATTATGGAACAAAATGATGCTTTGGCGCGCCAGGGAAAGCGTGTATTAGGATTTGCGTATAAAGAGTTTTATCGTAATACATTAGAAAAAAGGGATGAAAATGATTTAGTTTTTGTTGGTCTAGTATCTTTAATTGATCCTCCTCGCATTGAAAGCGCTCAGGCGGTCAAAGATTGCATTTTAGCAGGGATTAAACCAATCATGATAACTGGTGACCATGTTGTAACTGCGTGCAGTATTGCAAAGAAAATTGGTATTTTTAAGCAAGGTGATAAATGTTTAGAGGGAACTCAGTTAGATAAACTTACTGATCAGCAATTGCGGAATTACTTGCCACATGTATCTGTTTATGCGCGAGTTGCACCAGAACATAAAATTAGAATTGTTCAAGCTTGGCAAGCACGTGGAGCAATTGTTGCAATGACCGGTGATGGTGTTAATGATGCTCCGGCTTTGAAACAAAGTGATATTGGGGTAGCGATGGGAATTACGGGGAGTGAAGTTTCTAAGGATGCAGCTAGTATGATTCTGACAGATGATAACTTTGCAACTATCGTTAAAGCAATCATTACTGGCCGAAATGTATATACAAATATTAAAAATTCAATTATCTATCTTTTATCTGGGAATTTATCCGCAATAATTTGTGTTTTAGTTACATCATTTGCAATTTTACCAACTCCTTTTTTGCCGGTTCATTTACTATTTATTAACTTAATTACAGACTCTTTACCGGCCATTGCGATTGGGATGGAAAAGGGGAGTGATGAAATTCTAAAGCAAAAGCCACGGGGATCGGGCGATTCATTACTTAATAAAGAGACAATTTTACAAGTGAGTTTTGAAGGGATAATAATTTGTATTTTCACAATGTTAGCTTATTTTATTGGTTTACGCAGTGATGAATTGACTGCTTCATCAATGGCATTTGGAACACTTTGTTTGGCGCGACTATTGCATGGATTTAACTGTCGAAGTAACTTGCCACTATATAAAATTCCTGTAAATTATTATAGTGTTGGAGCTTTTGTAATTGGAGTATCATTATTAACATGGATTCTAATTTCTCCTAATTTTCATTCACTTTTTTCAATTAGTGAACTATCACTAAAACAATTAGCAATAATTTTTGTTTCTGCAGCATTTCCAAGTATTATTATCCAAATATATAAGATGGTTTCTTCGAGGTATAATTAGAAACAAAACTAAATATAATATATTGGTGGTTTAATGAAAAAACGATATATATTTATTGTAATTACCATTATTTTAGCAATTGTTATTCAAGTTCTTAGTGTTAATATTACTCCTGCATTAAAGAAGATTGCAGACAAAGAAATAAATCGGTTTTGTCAGATGGTAATCAACAATACCCCTTTTCCAGTTACATTAGACCATCAGGAACTGATCAAGATCAATCGTAATGGTGATGAAATTGCGACAATTAATTTTAATACGAGTTATGCTTCAAGTATTGGAGCTAAAATGGTTAATAAATTAGATGAATTGTTTGTAGCGATTGAAGAAGGAACATATAAAAAAACAGATAATTCTTTTTATCAACGTCGATTTCAAAAGATGAGTGACGAAGGTGGGGTAATCGCTTCTATTCCCATTGGAGCATTAACACAAAATCCTTTCTTAGCAGGTGTTGGACCTAAAATAAAACTTAAATATGAAACTATATCTGCGATTACTTGCTCAGTCGAAAAAGATGTTAAAAGCTACGGTGTGAATCATGTTATGGTTTCTTTGAAATTGGTTATTAAAATTAAGATGATGGTATTATTACCATTTTATAACGAGGAGTTTAATAAAGACTATGACTATCCATTAGTGATGGAAATTATTGAAGGGGAGGTGCCTAATTGGTATCAGAATTAGAAATTTTACAACGTTTTTATCAGATCTATCTAGAACAAGAAAGTGATTTCTTTAGTTTTCAAGGTAATTTTTATTATTTATGCAAGGTTAATAATTTTACTAATGACTATCCATACTATGTAAATGCATTAGGACTAAATGGTTTCATGGTTGTTAATAACTGTTTTAATCGTCCTATCTCAATGGACTATATATTGTATACTTATCAAATCGAAGATTATCATTTTGAAATGTTTTTACAATATTCTTTGCGACCTTTAGATATTCAGGTTGAAGTTTTAAAAATTAAAGAAAGCTGGTGTGCAATTCTTGATGAAGCAAAGTGCAAGATTGGTAACTATGCTTCAAGAATCAGTCATTTTGAACATTTTGTAGTGCTGTCATATTACTATCAAGGTCTTGGAGAAGCCGCAATTAGCGTGTTAAATGAAATTAAAGAAACTAAGCTAGTTGCGGGGATAGAACACTTTAATATGATCGATAACTATGAGATGCTTTGCTGTCCAGCTAATTTAGTCATAGCTTCAAGAGTCAAGGATTTAGCCAGTAGCTATAAAAATAATTTGATTTCAGTTGAACAGTTAGAACAGTACATTCAGATTAGCGCTCTAACAGTAGATGAAATAATTTATCTCTATTCACGATTATTGTTTCCAAGTGAATTTATGCAGCTGGCAATCAATGATGATTGTAATGATGCACAAATAAAAAAAACACTTTTGAATATGTATCAAAATATAGATAATCAAAAAGCGTCTTTAGTAATTGCGTGGCAAATGTTAAATAAATATACTCGTTTACCCAAAATTGCCTGGTTATAAAAGCCAGGTAATTTTTAATAAAATAAAAAACCCACACTTAGTGTGAGCAATTTACTAATGGAGCCATGTTGGTCGATATAATCGAACTCATGCTTCTTAAAATCAAAGTTATTGTAAAATAGTTCCTCTGATAGTATTATACTATAATAACAGGTGTTTATCAACTAAATTCTAGTTATTTTAAGAACTTTTTTTTCGACCAAATTTATTTTAATGTCTTTTACATATTTTTGGAAAAGCTGACATTTTAATTCTTTGCTTATAGAAGTAATACTATGGCTTACTTTCTTTCTTTGAATTTCCTGAATACTTTTTAATTGTTTTTTATAATAACTTATTTTTTTATCAGTTCTTTTTTTAAAATCATTATACTCTAATAACTGTTCTTTTGTCCCTTCTGTAACTGTTATTTCATAATAGTTTGAAATAATTTTTGACAATCGCTTTATCTCTTTTTCAATTTCCTTTTCTTCACAACTTTTTTCTATATTTAAAATTTCTTTATTATATAAATCATTAGTAACATTCGTTAATTGACGATCTATTATTTTTTCATTAATTCTTTTATTACATTTTGGACAGTAATAATAGAAGTATATTTTACCTTTTTTATTTGTTGTTTTTTGTTCTAAATACGTTGAACAGTCATTGCATATACAAAGATTATGATACGCATAATCATGTTTTCTAATTCTTGCAGACCGATTAATAAAATAATTTGCTTTATTAAAAGTATCTCTATCTATTATTAAATCCGTTAAAATATTTTTATATATTTTATTGTTCCATTCAACCTCACCGATATAAATTCTATTTTTACACATTCTAATAAGTGTTTTATCCACCCACGAACGCCCTAAAGCCTGTTCAATGGTTAACTCAGCAGCTAACTGCAATGCACTTTTTCCTATTGAAATCTCATGAAAAATTCTTTTCACAACTCTAACTTCTTCAGCATTGTTTGAAATCACCAGTTTTTCACTGGTTTCTCTGATATATCCTAATGGTGGTTTGCCACCAAATGGATACAAACCATTTTCGAGTTTATCTCGAATCACATCTTTAACTCTTTGTGAAGTAAGTTCAGGTTGAAGTTGAGAAAAAATCATTGAAACATTTGCATTAGCTTTTTCCATAGGATTTTTTAAATCCGTTTTAGGATTGTCAAGCGGAATCAAAGAACACTCCATATTGTTACATATTTTTATGATTGAATTAAAGTCAATGAGGTCTCTAGTCAGTCGATCAAATTTCATCATAACAACCATTTTATATAATCCTTTTTTTATTCCATCTAAAAGATCTAATAAATCAGCACGATTGATATTAGTACCTGATTTTCCGCCATCTGAATATATATCAATATCATCATCTGTATATCCCATTTTATACACAAATTTTCTACATTGGTTCTCCTGAACTTCTAAACTACATCCTTCTTCATATTGTTTTTTTGTTGATACTCTTATATAAATAGCTATTCTTCGGGTATCAAAGTGGTTTATTCTCTTCATAATAATCATTACTCTCTCCATTCATAATAATTTAAAAAATAATCTTTTATGATTAAATAATAATATTTTTTTATTATTATTTTCAATATACAAATAATGTTTTTTTGCTATTTTATAATAAAAATTGATTATTTATATTTTTGGAGGTATAATAATTATGAGGTGAACAACAATGCGTAAAAATAAAAAAGATGATTCAAAAATAACTTTAAAAATAAAATCCCTTTTAGCTGGAAAAGGACTTTCGTTTGCTGATTTTGGAAGAACAATTGGCGCTATTCCTCAAACAATGAACAAAAAAAGAACTACTGATTCATATCGGGTAAGTGATCTTATTCTTTTAGCAAAGGCAACTGAAACCAGATTATGTTTTATAGATCAGGATGGAAATACATTGCTTGAACTCAATGAGAAAGATATACAAAAAAATCAGTAGTCATGTATGACCACTGATTTTGAATTTATTCATTTATAACAGGAGACTATAAAATGCGTGATAATAAAATACCTTTTGGTTTGAAAAATAATTTATTAGTAACCATAAACGACCTTAAAGAAGATGAAGCAGGTATAAATTGCAATTGTATATGTCCGCAGTGCAAAAAACCACTGATTGCTGTTTTTTCAGAAAAGCAAAAAAATCATTTTAGGCACAAGATGTATGAAAACCACTGCTACTTTAATATTAACAATTTTATACCTGAATTTATATGGCAACAGTTAAATGAGAGTGATTATCCTGAAATATTAAATATTTCAAAAGAAACCATGAAATATTTGAAAATCCATTTAAAAAACAAAGAGTTGAAAAAAAGAATAGAAGCAAAAAAAATTTTGCAGTATAAAGTTTCCAATATTAATCATAAAAATAATACTTTTACATTTATTATTGAGGATAATGAATTTATTGTAAAACTCTATTTTGATAAAAAAAATATTCCTGTCAGTCAATACAATTTCTATATAAACATTAATGATTTAATAAAGGATTACGAAAAACTTGATGAGCTTAAAAATATAATTTTTGAGGAGTGTTTAAAAAAATCAGTCAGCTATCTAAATAACAAGTATGAAAACAGTTCGCTAATACATCAGCCTTTCAATTCTAAAAAAGAGTTAGAAAATGCATTATGTCCATATGGATATAAAATAAAAATTCCACCTGATTTTAAAAAAGAAAAAGATTGTACTGGATGCAGTCATTTAGCTGAAGAAAAATGTCTTTATCCTTATAAGTTCCGTTACATTAACGGCAAATGGATAAGAGCAGAAAATAAAAAAAGCGAGTGAATATATATTCACTCGCTTCAGCACTTCTCAAAAGAAATATTTTTAAATTGTTAACCCAATATCATCATCTAGAGTTAAATCATTTTCAATTGTTTTTTCAGTATATTCTCTACATTTTGCTTCAAGTGTCTTAAAATCACAACACCTTTCAGCAACTCTTTGAGGCAAATTATTGTTTGTTCTTTTTTTATATAATTTTAACGCTTTATCTCTTAGTCCACCGCCCTCACGATTCAACCATCTTAATTGGTCTCTTAATAAATTTTGATATCTTTTCTCTGCATATGTTAAACATACAGCATTTGTATTAATCACTGTATAACTGTGATCAGGAATCGGAATCATATTATTAAAATTTATTGCACCCAGTTTTCCACTATCAATTTTATAAAAATCGATTTGATTTTTCATTTTTAAATGTTTTGGCTTAGGTGAAGATAATGGTGCAAAATATTTGCAATTATTTATAGTAAACAAAACTCCAACGAACGGTCTTAATTCCTTTTCATTAGCATTATAGCTTACTCTATAGTCGTACTTTCTTAAAAAATCACAATAACTAGTATCTACAATTACTAATTTATATACGGGATTCTTTTCTTTCATCTTATTTCCTCCAAACGAAAAGCTAGAGAGTATTCTCTAGCTTTTCAACTTTTTCCATACCCGCTTATTTGGTGGGGAACACCGCTTTTTCCATGCCCGCTTATTTGGTGGGGAACACCGCTTTTTCCATGCCCGCTTATCTGGTGGGGAACACCGCTTTTTTGAATGTTTCCATTCATTAAACTATAGTCAGTATATAATATTTTATTCTTTTTTTCAATATGATTTGCTTAATTTACTAATAATTGTACTCATATTTTACTGATCTGTTTTTTTCTAAGGTATCAATATTTTTACCTGAGATTTCATCATAATACTTTTTATTTTCTTTGTCATAAAGTCTATACTGCTGATCTTCAATTATATATATGTATGCTTTTTTATTATACTTCACCCACGATACAGCTTCCTGATCAACTTCTAAGCAAGTTCTTTGATCACGAAGTATAACAAGTTTTTTTCCTTCTCTGTCACTGTCGAGTATCTGCTCTTTATTTGCATAAAAGCCTTTAGTCAGTATTTTATTCATTTTATCAATCTCATTACGATAGCTGTATGATTTTATATAGTTAAGTCTATCTATCTTTTCTTCAATTTTTTTTATTGCAAGCAAGCAGGCATTAGTCTCAGCTTTTAATGTATTTGCTTCTGTTATAATCTGTTTTGCTTCTTTTATAGATGTAGTTGGTTTAAAAGCATTTAATTCTTTTTTAGCTTCTTCAAATAATTTAAGTTCTTTACTGTAGGTTTTTTTCATTTCTATTTTATCAGCTGAACCGCACTCTTTTAAAGCATCATTATAATAACAGGTTTCAATGTAAATTTTAGCTATCGGCATAAGTTTCTGGAGCTGGCGATTGTGAATCTTAAGATTATCATAATTTCTTTTTAAAAAGGAATAATCATCTTCATATTGCAGGATACGCTGATCAACATCATTGTAGCTGTTTATTTTTTCACTATTCATTATTTCAAAAACTTTATTGATCTGATTGATTTCTTTCACTATAAGATAGCGCCTTTTATAATATTCACTGCTGTTTTCATCTGTTAAATTATTAGCTAAAGTATCCTGCTTATTAATAAAAGTCTTCATCTTATACTGCTGTAAAGACATATAACCACTTAATTTGTTACGGTTAATTTTATTAGATTTTTGTTCTTCAGGGATATTCTTATATAAAATATGTTTTGATTCAAGTAACTGATCCTGATAAGTCTTGTAACGAATAGATTTTATCCTTTGTCGAAGGTTTTTCTCTGAATATTTTCCATCATCTATAGTTTTTAATCTCACAAATCTTTTCATCCCGAAAGTTTTGACACTAATATATTTACCACGATTTATTAAATATCCTTCATTTTCCAAAAGTTCAAGCAGTTCTTCAAAGTCTTCAGCATTTTCAATTAGTCGTTCTATATCTTCTTTTATTTGTACTCTCCATGACTTATTTGCAAAATTGTACAAAAAATTTTTGTTGCTGTATTTGTTTATTGGTGGAGCATCATTTAATACCGTTAGCCCGTATTCTTTACTTATTTCATCAGATACCTTGCGCAGATTTGATATTCCTTCCTCATGCCATAAACTGTCAGTAAGTTTTTTCCCTGTCTTGATATTGACACTGTTTAAAACTATATGATTGTGTATATGTGCTTTATCGATATGAGTAGCTACAACTGCCTGAAAATCCGGATATAACCGTTTAGCAGTTTCTATTCCTATTTCATGTGCTTCTTCATAAGTCAGTTTATCAGTGTAATTAAATGACTGATAAATATGATAGCCGGTACGTTTTCCTTTATTGTTATATAAACGGTTCATCATCAGCATTTCATTGTGTGCAAGATTTGCATCAGGTGAACAGTTGATTCCGCTGACAAGTAGTCCGCCATCTGTTTTTTGTGGATTGACAATATATTTTAAACACCCGAGAATATTCTTATGCAGTGCTTTTCTAAATGTCACTGTCATAATCAGTTACCTCTTCATGAATGATATAAAGTTTTTTTGAAATCATTTTATACAGTTTTTTCTGTTCTTCAAGACACTGCTTAGCAAGCAGTTTCGCCTGAAGCATATCTTGTTTTGTGGCAACAGTATTTTTAGACAGACTGTTGAGTTTTCTTGCAATCTGATTGATATTATTCCCGACTTGTTTTATTTCACTTATAACTTCATCTTTGCTGGGAATGCTTTCTACAACTATTTTTCCATTTAGTACCCGATTGCGTACAAAAGAAGCAATATCTTTTGAGTTGTACTGCTTTACAAGCCAGTTAATTTTTTTCCATTCATCATTGGTAAAATACAGTTCATATCTTTTTTTATTTTCTCTTCTTGACATATTTACTCCTTCCTAAAAACCGTAGAAAAAATATAAAGCCAACCAAAAACAGCATTCATATGAGCGCTGTTTTTGGTTGAGATTTTTTGCGTGCGCGCACGCTAAGAAACGGTCACGTTTCTTTCAAATTTCAAAGCGCTGGCTAGTGATTTGAAATTTTGCAAGCATGGTGTCTGTCCGGACACCCTACCTGCGGTAGCTTGTTGGGGAAACTCCCCAAACCCCTTAAAAATTTGAACATTATATATGTTCAAACATAGTAACATATATAAAAAAAACAACTGGTTATATATGACCAGTTGTTTACATTTCAATATCTAATTCTATATCCATTTTATTTTCTATTTCTCTAACTTCACCTATTTCAATTCGACCTTCAAGCCACTGTAATGCAAGTTCTCTATTTGTAATTTCTTCAATATTCGGTAAACCGTTTTCTCCTTGAACAAAATCATAACATATGTATTTACGATTTTCTAAATCAAAAAACATAAAACTGCTGCCAAAATTTTGTTGAACCTGTTCACAATATTCTTTATACTCTGTTTTATTTCGATTAAATGTTTTAGTGAACTGATCAAATTCTTCTTTTGAAATTTCCAGCATTTCTGGAAATTTACTATTTTCAGTTTTTTCTAATTTATGAATATTAGTGAGTATTATATCTTGATATCTTTCTTTAGAAAAGGGTTTAACTGACTGATCTATTTTATATAAAATCTTGTCCATATCCTCTAGTCGGGCACATGCCTCATCAAAAGCTTTTTTATAATCCTCTTTTGAAAAATCATTATCTTTTTTTAATTTTATTTCTTTATCTTTTAATTCCAGTTCACGTTCTTTTAGCAGATTGGCTTTTTTCAATTCATTATCAATAGATGATAAAGTATTTTCAATGTTATCCGCAAACCGCAGATCTCTAACCGTTTCAAATAAACCCATTTTATTCTTCCTTTCAATAAACGTATTTTAATTTATAGTAATTTGGTAGAACTAATATAAAGTTACTTGAAAACCTTCACCTGTAGGTTTGACTTCATATCCGTTTTTTCCATTTTTTTCTGCATATTCCAGTGCCTGATTATAAGAATCAATTGAATTTCCACTAAAGAATTTATTTTCAGCAGATGGCTTTTCTTTTTTATCAGATGGACTGGATGTGATATTTTTTCTACTTACTGATTCATCAGATGATGAATCAACCATTGTACGACTATTAACAGTTACCGGTTGTTTAACTGTAACCTGAATATCTTTGGATGTCTCATTGCCTGCTTTATCTTGAAGAACATAGTTTAATACATAACTACCGCTTACCCCAGTGTTTATTTCATTATGAATAACATCTTCTACACTTAATTTATCAATATTATCCTCAGCTTTGATTATATATGATTTATAATCAATACTGTCATTTGTGTTGATTTCAATAATTTCCTGTGATAATTCCAAAACAGGAGGTATATCATCATAAATATTAATCTTTATAATTGATTTCTCTGTGTGATATTCATTTTTTAATATAATATTTGCCTGATAAGTACCTGGAGTTCCGTTTTTTAAACTCATTAAACATTTTTTTGTTTTTTTATCATTACTAACTTTTAATTCAAAATACTCTTTATTGTAAGATTCAATTAAATCTTCAATATCAATGTTTCTACTTTTGCTGGATGCGATTCTAAAAACATCATTAGAAAATTCATAATCATCAGTATTCATTTTTATTTCAGAATTAAAATAATTAAAATTCATATATTTATAAGCAAACAGAAAACTTGATACGCTTATAAAAGCTATAGTCACTACTACGATAGAAATAATTATAATTTTTTTTCTTTTCTTTCTGCGATAGAGCATCAATAATTCAGTTTCATCAATCATTTTCACACCACCTTATATTAATTATCTTCATGTGATTAACCGCCTAATAACTGTTTGTTATCAGGGTTATTGAGTTACATTTCCATATCGATTTCACTGTTGTCTAAATCTTTAATATCTATATCCGATAGATCAGTAATATCTTTAGGTGATGTAACTATAATCGCTCCCATTTTTATTAAATCATTGTTTCCCTGAAAATCTTTATCCATGACACCTGATGGGATGGCATAGACATTTTTTCCTTGCTCAAGAGCATGGCTGACAATTATATGCTGTTTGGATTTTGTCTCGGTTTCTGTTAATAAAACTTTATCTGAAATGCCGGATACTAATCTTAGTCGCTGAACTATTTGATCTTTTTTCACTTCTAATTTTCTAGGATATTCACTTATGATAAGCCCGTTTTTGCACATTGCTTCATAGAGTTCCTTATTTTGCTTTGGATAATAGCTGTCTATACCGCAAGGAAGTACAGCAATAACCTTATCACTGATTTTCATAGCCTGCTTTAATGCAATTGTGGCCACACCTTCCTGCATACCTGTTATAATAACATCTTCTTTCTTTGCTAATTCATCAACATAAAGCTCAGTACACTTTTTTCCATATTCGCTTGGTTTCAGTGAGCCAGCAACAGCAACCGAGTTCTTATCAACGAGTGACAAATTTCCATGATAGTAAAGAACAAAAGGGGGACATGATATTTCTTTCAGCTTAGCAGGATAATTATCAGACACAAGAGTTGTAAATTTAGCACTGCTGCTTTTATAAAAAGTTTCAAACAGTTCACTTCTCAGTTTTTCATCAACAGCTTCTTTAGATTTTAAAGCATCAAATATTTTGTTAAAATTCCCATCATATTTTAGCGAAAAATATAGTAATAATTCTTCCATATTAGCTCCTTCTGGTCATACCTGACCACTATATATTAATTTCAATTTCTGCTTTTGAGTAATCTTTTTCATTTTCTATTTTCTCAGGCATAACCTCTTGTATTTTTTCACGATTAAGTTCATCCAGACGCATAGCGTGCTTTTTATAATTTTCAAAGGCATCAGAAATTAGTGTTTCAACTTTTTTATTTACATAGCTTTTAACATCAGCAGTATCTTTTTTATTTTCTCCCAGATCTTTTATTTCTTCTATCAGACTATCAAAAACTTTCTTAAAATGTTCTTTTCGTCTGATTGGGATTTCGAGTCCATAATTTTTATGAAACATAATACTTATTACATCCGCTTCAAATTCTTTCTGCAATGGACTTTTACCGTCTATATCATTATGATTTGAAATCATATGCCCAAACTCATGTGATAGAGTTGATAATTTTGCGGTGTCATCTAATAATGAATTAACAGCTATTGTATCTTTCTTATAATCATAAAATCCGCTCAATGTAATTGAATCAAACTGCTCACAATATACATTACATCCTAATGCTCGGCAGTAATCTGCAAGTACATCAGCAAGTTTTCCATGCTCTTTTGATTCATAGCCGACCGACAGCAGGGCAGGGTATTTCTCTTTTGGATAATCTGTTTGACTAATATCAAAAACAGTTCCAGTTCCATATACTAGTTTTTCATAAATCTTCAGTTTACCGCTTTTAGCCTGCTCTTTAATATCATCTTTTGCTTCACTCCATTTAATATATTTTTCACTATTTTTGTCATAAATATATTTGATAGTTTTTGGAACAAGTATAGTCATTCCCTTTGAACCTTTTTTTATATTGGCATTTTTAGCTTTCCAGTCTTTAAAGGAAGCACAAAAACTTGCATATGGATTCTGTTTAAAAATAAGTGCTGTATTTTTTAACGAATATTTATAGAATTTAGATGAAAAAGCGAGCAGTTCATGCAGATCGTTTGATGAGGTTTGATAATTCCCAATCAAATCACTGATGACATGCTCGCTTTCTTGTAGCGTTTTATCCAGTTTTTCTTTAGCTTTTTTTATCTGTTCGGGGGAAGCCTTATATTTTTTAGTCATAATTTTCCTCCTTTAAATACAACTCGTAAACTGCATCATCCATCTCTTTCAATGTTTCTTCATTTGGAATTGGACTTCCAACAGGATACATATGTTCAACATAAAACATATCCCTAGTATTTTCATCTGCTACAACGGAAAATCTTTCTTTTTTTAAATTTTTTATGCATATTAAATTATTTTTCATATTGTTACCTTCTTTAATTAAAATAAAAAAAGACAGCCATCGACTGTCTAAAAAACAATTTAACGAGGGAGTAATTATCATACATACAACAACTGATTTTTGAGAAACTATTGCTGATACTCCCTCATCAGTTATTAGTTTATCATATAGAATAATAAAATTCTACTTATTTTTTTAAAAATCAATAATTATTTTATTCTAAATATAGATAACAGTTTGTTATCTGTTATTAATATAATCTTCTACATGAATACAGGTGTTTTTTATCGCTTTCTACTGATTTAGTTGTTATGGCTTTACCTGTTTGGGGCGCATGAACAACTCTGCCACCGCCAATATAAAGCGTTACATGGTGTATACCGTTATACGTTCCATCTTTTGAATACAAAAGAATATCGCCTGCCTGTAATTCAGAAAAAGAAATTTTCTTTCCCATCTTTGATAAACTTTTTGTAGTCTGCGTACCGATATTGGTACCTGCCTGATAATACGCCCAGCATATCAATCCAGAACAGTCAAATTTTGTCCAGTTTGGATCCTTGACCTGATTCATAGAGTGACATCCACCCCAGACATACATATATCCTAATCGTGTTAATGCTTTTTGTGCTATTGCATTTCCAATAGTACTGTTACCTGAAACAACAGTTCCGCCTTCAATGCTGTCATTTGATCCATACTTTACTTGAAAATCAACACTGAATTCAGATATTAGATTTTCAGAATTATAATACTCTTTTGCTTCTTCAACTACCTTACTGTTTATATAACTGCTGTTTTTCTTTAGGCAGTCTACATAATCATCAAATGTTGCGTTTTTTATTTCAAGAGTTGCAACTCCGTTAGTATTTGTTTCTATATGTGTTTCATAAAGACCATCTTTATTCTGGTTTTCAAAAATCGAAAGAACTTTTTGTTCTTCCTCTGAAAATGACGGTTCATCAAATATTGCCTGTATCAACGATAAAACAGCTTTCCAGTCACATCTGCCACGGACACCATAATTACAGATAATTGAACCATTAGGATTATTCTGCTCAAACAAGCCAACTTTTGAATCATAGTTTTGTGACCATGTTGTACAGTAGTTTTCATACTGGTTTATTACTTCCTTTCCGCCTGAAGATCCAAAAACACTGGATACACCAGCTCCGCATACACATATAATAATTGCTGGAATAATTAAAAACGAAAGAAAAATCGAAAGTCGCAGCGTTAATTTTTTTAATATCTTTTTTAGAAGCAGAAATACTTTATTTTTAATAATGTGTGTCCCTTTTCTGACAGAAAGATTAGCAATACTTTTCCCTACTTCTTTATCAATTGTCGAATCCCCATTTTGAATATCAGAACCTGACTTAATCAGTTTTGACGTTTTTCTTAAAGTAATGCCGGTTTTTTTAAGACCTTTGGAAACAGTTCCTGTATTTATACCAAAACGCACCTTTGTATCTTTTGTTTTAATATCTACAATTTTTTCACCGTCTACAGAATTATACGCTGTTTCCTTTTTTTCAATATTAGCCACTCTTGTTTTAATCATATTTTTTGATACGCACATAGATCCTGTATCTTCAGCATACGATTCATTGACTCTGGTTTTTATACCGCTTCTTTTTTCATTGAAAACAAATCTTATATCAGATGTTTTATCGATTGACATTTCATTTTCGCTATTGACGATCGTCTTTATACCATTATGTTTTTTATTGATCAGGGACTCTATATCAGATATTCCAGCATCTGATATAGAATCTTCATCACCGCTGATAGTTTTAATGCGACTTGCTGTTTCTCTACTTAATACTTCGATTCCAACTGAAGGAAGTTTTTCTACACCTTTTGATACTGCCAGAATTTCGGCACTTAAAGCGCTGGAAACATCTGACAAATCATGTACCTGACTTTTTTTTATTTCTGAATCATTCATCGCTGTATCGCTATGTTTGCATTATTTGAAGTATCATTCAGTTTGTATATATAAAAATCTTTAGGTACATTATTTCTAAAAGGCACTTTTGAATTTCCGTATACAATAATTCCCTGACCCGATATATCAGATGTTATATAACTCGCTTCTTCATTGCTTATATCAAAGATCTTACATATTTCAACAAGATCAAGCGGTTTCTGTTTCAAAACAACTGCAAATTCACTATTGCTTAAGATTTTTCTGCCGTTTTTATTTTCAAGAATATCAGCAATATTTTGGGTGATGATAGTTGGAAATGAATTATATTTTCTACCTTCTTTATAGAGCTTAGCTACAAACTGAGCTGAATAAACATTTTCAAGCAGAACATGAAATTCATCAATAATTATCCATGTATTTTTCTTGAGTTTTCGATTATTAGTTATGCGATTCCAGATATGATCCAAAACGACTAGGTATCCGGTTTTTAAGATTGATTCAGGTAATTTGCTGATATCAAAACTAACAAGTCTATTATGGATATCTATATTTGTTTCATGTGCAAACATTTCCAGTGAACCTTTAGCGTACCTTTCCATAATCAAAGCAAGATTTTTTGCTTCTGATTCCTGCTGACTGCTTAATTCATCCCAGAACTTCTTTAAATTTGGAATCAATGATTTGTCTGAAAAACCACTGCGCTCGTAATCAAAAAATAAATTTTTTACACATCTGTCAATGATTGATTTTTCACTTCCGGTAAGATCACGTCCACCAAGAAGTGATTCACACCACGCAAGAATCCATTCAATCTTAGATTTGATAGGTTCTTTATCATCATATCCTATATCCATGTGAAAAGGATTCAAATAAGTTTTTGATGTATTTGATATTTCCAGTGTCTGTCCATTAAATTCTTTAATAATATTATTGTATTCTGTATTAAGATCTACAATAATAACATCATCATCAGGATATTTATTCATAATCTGTTCAATCATAAATTTGATAATAAAAGACTTCCCAGCACCCGCAGTAGCCAAGACACAGCCATTACCATTTAACTGCTTTTTCCTATCTACAATTACAGGATTTTTCGATAATAGATTCACACCATAATATATTCCATCTTTATGAATAAGATCTTTCGTATTAAACGGTACATGTACAGCAGTAGCTTCAGAGGTAAGTGTTCTTAATATCTGTAAATTATCTCTGCTGAAAGGAAGAACATTTTGAATCCCTTCAAGCTGTTGAAACAGTAACGGTTTTACATTGCATAACTGTTCGCCTGCTATATCCATGATTCTTTTACAGTTTCGATTCATTTCATCTGCATTTGAAGCTACAACCATTATTAGAAGATTAGATCTAAAAATCTTTTGATTGTTTTTTTGAAGATCATTTCTAAGTTGTTTTGTATCTCTCAGCTTGTCTTCTAACTTTTCATCCTTAACAGCATTATAATCAATATGCTGTTTAGCTGCTCTTCTTATTTTAGCTAAACGCTCTGACTTCATACCAGTAATTTTTTTATTTACTTTCTTGATAGATTTTGCACTATTAGTAGGGTTGATGTTTTGCGTTATATAAAGTTCCATTTTCTGTTTCGAAAGAACATTATAAAGTTTTGGAGTAAGCGAACTTGGCAGATCATCAAGATATAATATCTTAACAAATTTTTTATTATCTATTAATGTAAAATCCTTATTTTTAAACAGAATAGATTTTGGAGCTAAAATATCATATACGGTTGCATTTTCTTTTTTTGCGTATTCCTTTATAGATAGATTATTTTTATCTGTCCATTTAGTGCAGTTGAAAAAATTATAAAGTATTTCCAACCTTTCATCTACAGATATTCTTCTAATAGAAGACCCAAGCTCCTTAAATTTTTCTTCAGATTTGAGCTGAATATCTATAAATTTTTCCTTAACATCATCATATGAATCATTTTTTATCGTGACAGCAATATAACGTTTTGATTCTAGAGTTTCATTTATATTGCCAACCCCCAGTTCAATAAGCTGGTTGGTTTCTTCAGCAATTTTAGGAGAGGGGAGCGTTTCTACATTTTGAAGCATATACTCTTTTTCGAAAGTTTTGCTGTTTATTGGCTGAATAATATTTATTACCTGAATATGACAATCAGGAGAAAAAGAATTTAAATAATCTACCCACTTTAAAAAGATATTTTCCTGCACATCTAATTTTGCTTTTGCAAATGAAATATCCGAATATTCAAAACAGATTGAATATAAACCGTCTTTTATTTTAAAAACCTTAGTATCTTCATAAAACTCATTAAAAAATGTTTCAATCACTCTTTGAGTGGTTACAGGCTTATCTATGGGTTCTGATTTAATTTTAGCTAAACCATTTATTAAATCATTTTTTACTTTAACTTTACTCATTTTTTTCAGCATCCTTCTTTTTTAAATATTCAATCATCATCTGTTCTATCTGATGATCAGAAAAATTATTTACTGTATTATTTTGAACATCACTGATCCAGCCTTTTTTTAATGCTTTTGCTTTAAACTTTTCTAACTTTTTCTGTTCTTTTATTTTTTTTCGTTCTTTTCTGGTAATTTTGAGCTTTTTAGCTGTTTTATCCTTTATAATATCTTTGCTTTTTTTATCTGATTCAAAAGTTGATTGCTGGATATTATTTTTAACATAATCCTTGCAGGCTTCCTGTACCTGTAGAGAAGCTTTTTTAGATAAACTTTTTTTTATTCTTGTGGCCAGTTTAAGTTTTTTCATATACTCCTTTTCTAAAAAGATTTCTTTTTCAGTTTTATAAGGCAGTTCTTTGAAAAATACCGTTTCTTTTCTGAAAATATATTTTACTATTTTTTCGGCTGGCATTTTTTGAATTGGAATAAAACCGATAAAAGCAAATGGAATAGCGTATGCAATTATAATATAAGATATTGGATCTTCTCCAAGCATTGTTCTGAATTTTAGATAAAAGGGAACTGCTGTAATACCAAAAAGTATAACTGCTATCCACTGCCTGAAAGTAAACCAGTAGAATTTTTCATGATAGTCATTGATTTCTTCGTGAATTCTTATTTCTATTTGATCCATGTTAACCTCCTATGCACCTGTCAATTCTCTAGCTATTGAATTTCCAAAATTCATTAAGCCAAGATATAATGCATTGATTATAATTACAGCAAGAACAACATTTATTCCCTGAGCACTGTCACTCAATCCTGACAGCATCAGGGAATAAATTTTAGTGGATATCATAATAACAGTGGCCTCCAGTCCTAAAGATGCCAGTGACATAAAAAAACGTTTAGCCCCCTGTGAAGTTGCTTCATTTGTAGCCATAGCTAACGGAATCGCACATGTGCTACTGTAGATGACCATTTTAAATATTCTTGTAAAAACTATAGTCACTACACCAACTACTGTTCCTAAATATATCACCCATATAATGATCGTCAATGCAAAATAACCTAACTGGGCAGCCATAGAGCCTGAGCATATTTCAGCCATAATCTGCCCTAGGTCTGGAGTTGCACCAGAACCACCAATTTTTACCCATACTGAGTGATATATATCCTGCGTTATTTGCAAAATCATTGTTGCAAATTTATAACTGTTTGTCATAATAACTTTTATAAAGATAAACTTACAGATTGTCATTGCCACTCGTTCCCAAGTCACTCGCTCTGGATCACCCATTCTTTGCAACAGTTCAAGCATACAGAATAGTGTCAAAAGTGAGTATCCAAAGGGGAGAATTACGCTATGCACCATTGAGCCTAAACTCCATAATGAACTCAATTCATTTTGTATATTATTCAGGCTTAATAGATGAACTACTGTTTTTGTAAGATTACTGCATGATATCGTTTGACCGAGGATGGTGAAAGAGAGATTAAATATTTCTATAATAAAATCATCAAACATAAAATCAATCCTTATAATCCGAATATATCAGGGGATTTAGCAATACCAATCAGCATAAATCCTGCCATAACTACCATTAACCCTCTGTATTTTCCATCCGCATCATCTCTCGTCCATCCTGCACAGAACATCACTCCTCCAATCAGTGCGATAACTCCACCGATTTTTACCATCCAGTCAGTGAGATACGTAACAAAATTGTCAATCGCTCCGGTATTGCTTTCAGCATAAACTATATTGGTTGATATAATAAAAGTGATCAGTGCTGTATGAACAGCTAAAAAAGATCTTTTGTATTTTTCATAGCTCATGCATAAATATTTTTTTAAATTCTTCATATTTTCCTCCATAAAAATAGTGGTCATATATGACCACTATTGCCTTCTATAAATTTGATAAATCTGTATCCTGATTTCCCACAACTTTAAATTTAGCAAGATCAACAGAATCTATGCTGTTTGATGTAATTGTAACTATTTCTGCATTAATGCCCATTTCCTCAAACTTCTTTTTCCTGATTACTTTTTTATGATTAGCTTCAAGATATTTTCTATGATCATACAGATTATTTACTGTTTTTGGGTCTCTAGGTTCAAATAAAGTTTTATATCTTGGATGTTTTTTCAAATCATAAATATCAGAATAAAACACATTATGTTCAGTATTGGAAATTTTAGCAATGCATTTTCCTTTTGGCATTCGACCGATTTCATCCTTAAAAGCAAGTTTTCGTCCAACGATATCATAACTTTTGCTGTTTGAACCATTTTTTGAAAATGTACGTGATGTCGATTTTTTATACCAAGTCTTACTACCAAGCATATTTTCCATGTATTCCAGTGTCGAATCTGAATTGGAACCAAGAAAAAGAATCGAATCACAGCAGTCAAGAATTGTTTCCCAACTTTTTTCATAAAGTTCCTTGATCTGCGAAAGAGATTGTAAAAATATCGCAAAACCAACATTAAATGAACGTACATATGCAAGATTTTCAGCAAAACGTGGAATTTCACCCAGCTGTTTAAATTCGTCAAAGTACATATCTACAGGTGTAGGGAGATACCCGTTAAATTTATTTGCGTTATAATCCAAAAGACTAAACATCTGAGAATACATCAGATTTGCAAGAAAGTTAAATGCATCATCTGAAGGTTTAGTAACAATAAATATTGCAATTTTTCCCTGTTCTTCAGGCATTCCTAAACTATCTAATTCTAAGTCATCATACGATGTTAAATTTGAAACTTCTTCTATATTCAAAGGAGCCAGCCGAGCAACAGCTGTCAAAACAATAGTTCTAAGCATTTTTCCTCTAGCTGATTTAAAGTGTTCGTACTGTTTTACTCCGACATGATTTGGTTCTTCTGCTTTCCACTTTTCAAAAATAGCATCCAGCTGACACTTATCATTTTCATCAGGATTTGCTTTTCTGATCAGATCAAGCATTGTTGAAAATGTATGTTCATTTTCAGGAAGTCTAAAAAGCATATAGTAGGTTATTGCCTGTAAAAATATCATTTCTGCTTTTTCCCAAAACGGATCACCTGTGCTGCTTTTGATCGTAGTCGATTGAGTGGCTTTGAACAGCAGATTGATCAGTGACATAACATCATCCTGAGCTAGAGTTTTTTCATTCGTTACCTCAGCTATATCATCATCAAGATGATAGATAACTTTTGGGATTTTTTTAATATAATGGAACGGATTATAATGGTTGGATTCATATTTTTTGTCAAGATTAAATACTTTGATTCTATAACCCAGCGATAAAAGAGAATGTCCTAAGGCTCTCAACGCTTCACCCTTAGGATCAGTTATGACTACCGAACCTGTAGCAGAAAGAATATTTGGATATAAAAACGCTCTCGTTTTTCCGGTTCCGGGTCGTCCGCAGACAAAGATATGTCTGTTTATATTACTGATATTTGCATCTTTGGCAAACTGTTCGGTGTTTGTGATAATCACATTGTCCTGATATTTTTTTGCTTTCATTTTATTAAGATCCATGGCATCACCCCATTCAGCACTACCGTATGTCTGTTCCTGAACAGTTCTTTTATAACTGCCAAGATAAGTATTTATCAAAGCAAAAACAAATATCGCAACAAAAAAAGCAGTCATAACTGCCTGCCTGTCTAATACTAAAGGAAATGATGGATCGATTATTCTATTTAATGACGTTTCCAGATATTCCAGTTTTAGAGGAGTATTGTTTATTTTCATAAGCGAATATACTCTTATCGAATATAAAGAAGCTGTCAGCATAGGTATAATGTATATTAATTTATTGCGTTTTCGTTCTTTTTTTACCAGCACTGTATATAACCTCTATTCTTCAATATTCAATTCAAGATCTTTACCTAAATCAAGATCTTTACCGACATCATTAATACTGATTTCCTTGTCTTTTTCTATATCGTCTAAAACTTTCTCTAAGGATGGCTTCCTGATGTCGTTCTCGAACTTTTTTGACAGTTTATCCTCCTCAACGAATACTGTCCACTGATACTGATTATTCTCACAGCTTCTTTGTGCATTAAAAGAAACATCGCTATACTGATTTTTAAAATCTTTATAATCCTGCTCATTTTTAAATTTAAGCTGAACTGTATCTGCATAATTAATAGGGGAAGCATTATGGTCAAAATTCGCCTCCATGAGTGTGTAATCTTTAATATCATTATCATTTAAAAGAGTTTGATATTTTTCTAAATCTTCCTGCTTCACAATAACTGATACTACCGGATTATTATTTGAATCTCTGTTTACATAAGCAGAAAAGGTTTCAATTTCTAATGTCGTTTCAATATTTGTTTTACAGAAATCGTTTTTTGAAATATCAATTACAGCATGATTTATATCTTTAAACTCACTTGAAATCACACTTCCATATTCTCTGTTTTCCTCCAAATTTTCCGGTTTCATATCCAGCTCCTTATGACTTACTTCAAAATCTTTTTCATCAACTATACCGTCTTTATTAAAATCTGTACGCTCAGAAGGATCTCTTGAAATTTGTCTTTTCAGCCTTTCTTCAGCAACCTGTTTTAAAATTTCTGTCATTATTTCACTATCAGCTGTACGAAATGCAATCTGATATTTAGGTTCTTCAATGGACTTTTTGTCGAACCTTTCTTTCAGCATTTTAAAGAAGCCTACATCCTTTTTTTTGTTTTTAGCATCTACCTTGATTATACTGTACTGTATTTTCCAGTTTTTAGCCTGTTTCTTGACAATCTCCAAATCTTTTAATGACAGGGGAGAAGAGCATGAAATACCGGATTTATTTTTAGACAATGCCTTGTATGATCTGGTAACAGAATATTTATCCACAATTTTTAAAAATATTTTCTTGGCTTTTAAAATTATTTTATTTACAAAGAGCGCTCCTCTTTTCAAATAATGCAGAGCTCGCATTACTGCATGTTTAAAATCTCTAAGATTTGAATTAGCTTCTGATGATGCATCAGCCATATGCTACACTCCTTTCAAAATCATCAAATTTATCATTATCAACATTACTATCAGCAGCTGTATCAAGATCATAATCTTTATCTTTATGCTGATTATATATTTTCATTATTTCATCGGGTGTTTTTTTCTCTCTGATACCATTTAAATCAAGATTATACGTCCAGTTATCCTGAACCTTAAAAGAAATCATTCCATCTGTTTCTTTGTGTTTGTATGAAAACGGGATCGTCATAGTGGCAGTTTCATTTTTATAAGGAATTGAAACTACTGCATACTTAGTTCCATTTTTTTCAAAGGAATTAACATCATATTCTTTAAACAGCATATATGTTGTTTTGTTTTTCTTTTCTTTGGTATTGGATTTAAATACTTTAAAATCTTTTTCTATTTGTGAATATGATGCATTGGTAATATATGTGAATTCTTTATTCTCTGCATCATAGGAATATTCACCAAGTTTATTGATATTTTGTAACGATACACCTAAAGTCCTCTTATTATTTCCATACCATTTACATATTTCTTTTGGCGCAAAATAATAGCGGTCATTGTTTCTGCCCGCTTTAAAATAAAATCCTTTTTGTGTTTCTTTTTTTATGAGATTTACAAAAACATTGATATAACTGTTAGAAATACTTTTAGTATTTATCTCATTAGTTTTGGTAATTGTTTCTTTATGATCTTTTTGATCAGTTTTAATTTCTTTCACTAAACTTTTATCGGATATTTTGATAGACTTATCCTGATTTGGATATATCAGTACCGCCTTTAGTTTATTATCATCTGCTTTAAAACTCTTATCAAAATAATCGAGTATTCCCATCTTTACCTGCATAGTATCAAAAATAGTATTAAAATCGAAACAGATCATCTTTTTTTCATAAAAAGTTCTCTGTATATCCTTGAATTGAAACTGATTCATCATTTTTACAGGAAGGATATCAAACAGATCATCTATTTTGTCAATAACATAAGCTTCAGTTATATTGTTTTTATCTTTTAATTCATCATTTTCAAACGTTTTGTTGTATTTTTCAATAAACTGAAACCGTCCTGTTTTAGAAAGAGATATTTTATTAGCACTGTTATTAGCATAGCAGTTATCAAACAGTGACTGATATTTAAAAGTATTGATCTCTTTATACTGTTCATAGGATTTATTTTCTCTTAACACTGCATTTAGAAGATTATATCCTGCGATTGTTCCATCCTGATATAAATATCCTCCATCTTCCTGTAAAAGAGAATCAGCCATTTTTAAAATGTCTTTTTTGTTTTGAAGATAATAGTTTTTTAAAACAATGTCCTCTTTTTGGATTATTTCATGAGTTAGAATATCATCCAGTGCTTTATTAAGCGATGCAGATAAAAATTTTGAATAATTTTTATTAACAGGGTGCAGGATCTCTTGAATCTCAGTCTGCGAATAATTGGAAATACTTTTAATGTATTCTGTAACTGCTGTTAAATTTAATCCTTTAAGCTGATCTTTAAATTTCCTGTAAATATCTTCAATGTTAGCTAAACTAAGGTTGCTTTTTAATTCCATTTCTTCTAAGTATCTTTTAATTTTAAAAACAACCGGTTTTTCTTTTGATCTCATAATCTCAGATTTAAGTGATGCGAGTTTTTCTCCTGCTTTTTCTTTATCTGTATTTTTTATCACAAATTCATAGTATTCACCCAGATCTTTTAGTTCGCCCAGTTCTTTCAAGTCAACTACACTTACCACTATACCATTTTGTTCTAACTGATCAATAGCTTTAATGGTAGCATTTCGTCCTGGTTCGTCACTGTCAAGCATTAGATTAACAGGTCGATTAATACTTTTTAAAAGCTCAATATGCTTATCAGTCAACGCAGTGCCCATCAAAGCACACGTGTTATGCAGTCCTGTCATTTTAGCTGCTATAACATCCATATACCCCTCGACAACATATATACCATCATTTTCAGTATGTTTTTTAGCATCATAAAAATTGTACAGTATATCGCCTTTTTTAAAGATTTCATTCTCTTCAGTATTTAGATATTTAATACTGCTTTTTTCTTTTGAGAGAATTCTTCCGCTAAAACCAGCAATATCACCTCTATCATTTCTTATTGGAAAAATAATACGATTTCGCAGTACTTCATATCTTCCGTTTTCACTTTCTTTAGCTATTCCTACAGCATTTGCATTTAAATAGTTCTTATCATTTAAAAGGGCGGTATTTTCAGGACAGAACCCTAATTCAAGATCAGTAATAACTTCATCGGATAATCCTCTTTGATAAAGGTAGTCAAGAGATTTTTTACCGGATTCTGTCTGATTCAAATAGTATGAAAAAACTTTATTGATATTGCTGTTTATTTTAACCATTTGTCTTTGATCTGCATTTAAATAATCCGGTTCTCTATCAATAGTATTTTCTATTTGTATATCAATATTGCATATTTCAGCAACTTTTTTTATTGCATCAATGCGTTTAAAATTTGGATTATTATTAACCTTATTTTCATACTGAAGAACAAAATCAACTGCATTACCTGCTGTCTGGCAGGAAAAACATTTAAAAATCTGTTTATCGGGCGATACTGACATAGAGGGATTTTTATCATCGTGAAAGGGGCATAATGCCTTATAGTTGCGACCTGCTTTAAAAAGACTGATACCATACGACTGTATGACATCAATAATATTGCTTTTTTCTAATACCTGTGATGTTAAAGTGTTACTCATTTTTTTCACCTCCATATGTCATGGCACAAATACACCCAGTATCGACCAGTCCATTTTTAAATGCTGTTGACAGTTCTTTTGGTATTCCTTTTATTTTTTTAATATGATCAAAATATAGTAAAGTATAAGTATCGTTTTTGATATCAACATCATAAAGAATCGAGAGAGAGAAATTTATTTTATTGTCCTTCATATAAATTCCTTTCGTTCTTACTGGTCATACCTGACCAGTAGAATAAAAGAATCAGTGAAATATAGTATGTTATACAAATGTAAAAACAATATATTTACCGATTCTTTATTTGTGCATGTAAATTTTTTCTATGTTACTGTCATTAATTCTTCAAATTATTAATTTTTTCTTTTTCTAAATTTAAATAAACCTAATCCCAATAAAGATAATCCGCTTAATCCAAATAGTAAAGCAGTATTTGTGTTGTCACCTGTTTTAACTTTCACCGGCATCAGCTCATCATACATAATTACCTTTTGAATTTTGCCTGATTCTTCAACTGTAAAATTAATTGACTGTGCTACTTTATAATTCTTTGGTGCAATAGTTTCAGTCAATGTATAAGTATGATTACAGAATAAATTCTGAATCATATGGGGTTCTTTTCCAGAAACCCATTCATCCACAATATTTCCTTTTTCGTCGGTTACTTGAAGATGAGCACCTTCCAGTTCTTTATGATCAGTTATATCCTGTTTAGATACCGATACCTTAAAAGGGGTATGTTTAGGAATAACTGTAACATCAAAATTCATTGAATTCTGAACATCTTCATCGTATGTTGGAATAGAAATTAAAGTTGGTTCAACATATTCATATTCATTGTAATCAGTTACTCTTAATAAATAGATACCTACCTTTAATTCTTTAAAAACAAGTTTACCAGTATTATCGGTTATATCTGATATACCAGTAATTTTATTTTCATTTGCAATTTTATTTAATCTGATTGCTAGTTCTTCCATTTCATCAGCTTTTTCAACTTTATTTAAATCAGTTTTTTCATCTGAGAAATCTTCTGTATATTCATACAGTCCGTCAACAACATTTCCAACTTGAATTAATTCAAATTTAACACCTTCTGTTGATGTGCCAGCAACACCGTCTTCTAGTGCAACTGTTATCGATCCAGTTTCGCTATATGCATCTACTGTACTTACAGTACTTATAATTCCAACTGCACTTAATAATGTAACAGCGAAAATCATAAATTTTTTGATCATTTTTTTGCTCCTTTCCTTCTGAAAATTATAATTCCTAAAACAACAAATAATAATGGTATTGTATAAATGATAAGTTCGTGCGAGGATGGCAGACTCTTTCTTATTGTATCTTTTACACCCTGATCATATTGAACACGATGACCTGTTACCAGCAGTCTATGTGTGTTAATACCATATGGTGTACATGTTACAAGGGTTGCAAGGTCTTTACCATCTTCAATTGTATAGTCTGCTTTTTCAGGCAATACTATTTCAATTTTATCTATTTCATATGCAAGAACTTCATCAAGTATATAAATATAAAATTTATCATTTTTTTCTAATTCATCCAGCCTTGTAAATAATTTATTTGATGGCAGACCGCTGTGTCCAGTTATAACAGTATGTGTATTTGTGCCACCAACGGGCATAGAAGAATCTTCAACATGTCCAGCTCCAATATTCAGTACATCATCATTAGTTCCATGATATATCGGCAGATTTACATCTATCGCTGGTATTTCAATCGTTCCAATTATTTCATCACCAATGTTTAAAATATTTTGATAATCAAGATTATCATCAACTGAAATGCCTTTCTGCTGACGATATAATTTATCATTCCACTGTTCAGCTTTTTTTATCATTTCTTTTTTTTCAGCTGAGCTTAAATTATCAACTTTTGTTTCGTAAGTCGATATTAACCCCATGTTATCTTTTGAGGCAACGAAACTTGAAATAATAGGGTAGCATACTAGTGCTATCCCTATTATGAAAATAAAAATATCTTTTCTAAAAATTTTACTCATTATTTATCTTCTTTATTTTTTTTTCTACGCTTAATTAAAGCTGTTGCCATCATTGCAGTACCTGCACCAACTAAGATCACTGTCATTGTTGAACCAGTTGCAGGCAATTTTGAACCTACCTTATTAACTACTTTAATATTTAATGTTCCATTTTCAACATCAGTAGTCAAATTATTATCATACTCAGAATATTTACCTGAATAGAATTCTTTAAAATGAGCAGTAGCTTCCAGTTTCTGTAATGTCTTATCTGTCGCTCCGTCTCCCTTTACATAGTTTTCTCTATTTTCATCACTATAAGTTGCTTTCACAGTGATTTTGATTGGATCTTTTAATAAGCGATAACCCGCAGGGGCTTTTGTTTCCTTTAAATAATACGTTTGGCTGTCCAATCCAACGATATTGAAAATACCATTTTCATCTGAAATCATTTCTACAGCTTCAGCAGGTGCTTCATCGCCTTTAACACTGTCGCGGTTAATTACCGTGTAACCGTCACCATTGGCTGCTTCTTTAACATATACCTCTTTTGTACATGAGCTGTCACTGTAAAGACGGAATTTCGCACCTTCAAGTTTAACTTCAGGATCCTGATCATTTACTTTTACTCCATTCATTCTAAATGTAAAGCAAACTACTGTATCCCAAGGAGTTTCACCGGTTTGACCAATACCGTCAGAATCAGGATTATTAGAATATTCTAATTTAACATCATTTTCAAAACCGGGGCGTCCTGTATCATTTGATGCATTTTCATTTAGAGTTGCATTGTATTCTACTACTATTTTCTGTCCATAGAATTTTTCCATTTCAGGTACAGCACCTTCATATTCAGGGTAGAAATATTTATTAATTGTTGCTTTTAAGTCCATAATTTGAATTTGAAATGTTTCATCTGAAGGAATCCCTTCAGTAACTACTTTATAATCTACATCTTTAACTAGAGTCTTATCACCAATTTTAACAGCTACACTGTCAGGGTTGAAAGTCAATGCTTCATCCATGCGATCACGCATTGAAAAATAATAAGAAGAATAACCGTTCATATTAGGAACGTAAGTTAAATAACGATATGGTACTGTCTGACCTATCTCAAAATCAGCTACATCATTCCAGCCATCTTTATCGCTCCCAATACTTCCTCTGCTGTCATCTTCTCTGATCTGCTTCTGGATTACTGGAAAATCACTCTTGATATTGATAAACACATCTGGATTTGCTGTATTTACCATACACAAAGAAGAAGCACTGTGAGTACCCTCAACTGATGTAATTTCATCCACTACATACCATCCAAAATCAACATCCATCGTATAACTGTCTTCTGCTGTTTCAGGAACAGTTACCGTCATTGTTGGATCTGCTTTTTCTGCAACAATCTCATTTCTCAAATCTTCGATAAAATATCTGAAATTAGAGTATCTGCTTTCATTTAACTGTGGAGCTTCCACATTATTGATTACCGTATTATTGTTCATTGTCTGAATGTAATCAATTATGCTGTACTCAGTATCTTTTCCGGTAACTTTTTTCAGTGCTTTTTCATAAGCTGGATTCATAGTGTAATTGATACTTTCTAATCCTGCTGAATTTTCAGCGTCGAAAATTTTATAAATATTAAATTTTTTACCTGCTAAAGACTGTACTTCACCATTATCACCAACATTTGCTCTAATAGTAATGTGACCTTGTTCTTTAGCATTTACAGAAGTAATAATATTATTATCTGGAGCAACTAAAGCAACTGTAGCTAAAGCTCCAGAAAAAGCTGTACTTACAACTAATAAACTTGCGATTGTTTTTTTCACTATATTATTCATTTTTATGCTTCCCCTTTATTGTTTTTCCTTTTTTTATTTAAACCGATTAAACATAGCGCAATTCCTGAACCAACTAACAATACTGTTCCTTTTGAACCAGTTGCAGGAAGTTTAGCACCACGTTCATTTATGACTGTCATATTTCCAATATACCAGTCATTTTCAACTGTCATGCTGTAATTTTCATTACTGTTGTTTTCATCAATAACAACATCATTAACTACAAAGACATGTTTACCGTCAATACATTTAAATTCTACTTTTATTGGATCGAGTAGCTTTCTGTAACCGGCAGGAGCTTTAGTTTCTTTCAAAAAATAAGTACCTACTTCAACTTTGTCAAATAATAAGTTTCCGTTATCATCAGTAATTGCCTTCGTTACTTCATCGGTACAGTCAGCATTTTTATACAATGCGAATTCAGCTCCAACTAACAATTTATCAGCATCATTCTTCTTGACTACATTTAATTTGAACCATTTCAATTTGTTGCTTAAAGAGATAGTCATATCGCCTTTATCATTTATAGTAAAGACACTTTTGTTTTCATCACTGTTTTTATCAGAAATTTTTACAAAACCATTACTGTCAATATCAAAATAAAATTTAGTATCATTGATTTCATATCCATTAGGAGCAGTAACTTCCTGTACGTAATAGCTGTTTCCACCAGCAAGTTTGTACAAATCAATAATACCTTCATCATTTGTTTTGTAACGACCAACTTCCTGATTCGTAGTTTCATTAAAAATCAGATATTCAGCATTTCTAAGCGGAGCTTGGGTTTCAATATCATATTTATAAAGTCTGATATGTGTTTCTACATCAGTAACAGTAAAATGCTGTACCTTAGAAGTTTCACTTATATCTTCATTAATAGTAAACTCAAAATCATCAGCCTGTACATAACCGGCAGGAGTTACTGTTTCTCTGGCGATATATGTACCGAAAGGCAGGTCCTTAGTAACTGCATGTCCGTCTTTTCCATCAATATTTGCTGTAGTTACAACATCATATGTTTCTGCACTGTCCCATCCGTTTTCAGTCACATCATTCTTTAATTTGATAGTAAATTCTGCATTATTCAAAGGTGTAGTATTGCCTTCCTGATCCAGAGCAACTTTTTCGATTTCAATATGATGTTTTTTTACCTCATCTTTAACAATAGGGAAGTTACCTGCAACAACAGACGTAGTATCTCCATTTTGCTTTATTTGAGTAATGAAAACACCATTATCAATATTTTCAGTTTTTCCATCCTTATCTTCTAAAACTGCTCCTTCCAATAAATAACCTTCAGGCGCCTTGGTTTCCTGAATAGTCATAGTTCCTATTGGTAAAGTAGCCAATCCATCCTGATAATAAAGTTCATCACTTTTTTCACTAACAATACTTTCTTTGCTCATTAAACTCGCGATATATGCATTAGCATATTTATTCCACACCGTTTTCACAACCCAAGTCCTAGTTGCTTTCTCAGGTAAATCAGATACTTTATCATAAAGAGCGTTGTAATATTTAATCGTAAATTCTGCACCCTCTAAAGAAGCGTTACCCTGAGCAATTGATTCACTATTTTCTTTATCAGCTTTTATTATCGATATGGAAACAGGGTCATTGGCTGGCTGTTCAACAAGACATCCAACACCGTTCAGTGTAGTAGTCTGACCTGCGTTGATAGTAACAGATGTATGCTCTGTATTAAGTTCGAAGCCCGGTGATGCTTTTGTTTCAACAAGTGTATAATTACCCGCATTGATACCTGTAACACTCGCATTACCATTTGCATCAGTCGTTAACGTCGCAATTGCATTACCGTTTCCGTCTCTTAACTGGTATTCAGCACCAGCTAATGAATAGCAGTCATTTCCATCTGTCAACTCTGGATTTCCATTTACTTTAGTAATATTTAAATTACCTTTTTTTGGTTTGATCTTAAATTTTGCAATACCAGCACCGGACTGACTGTTTACTCGTTTAGTCAAAAATCCTACAACAATTTCATCTCCAGTTTTATCAAGTACACGAACATTGATCATTTCATCTTTCCATTCGACACCTTTACCGGTATCAGGATTAGATAAATGCGTACATTGTAGTCTTAACCATGCATCAAGCTGTGTTGCACCTGTTACATTTTCTGCTGTCCAGTTCCAGAAACTGTTATGCCATATACCAGTCGTTGTATCTAATCCACCCTGAATCCAGATTCCTAAATACATTGCGGTATTCTGATAATACAGTTTATTATAATCCAACTGACCTCCATAATAAATTGTGTTCATTAGATCTGCTTCGCCGGTTGTTAGACCGTAAACAGGCAGTGTTGCATTCTTCCAGTCAGAAGCGTATGCTTTATACAAAGAAATTTGACCGTTCCATCCAGTACCTACACCGTCTGGAACATCTACAGTTCCTGCACATCCCATTTCACCCATTGAAAAAGCTTCAACATTAGTGATATTTAGTAATTTATCTGCCAGTTTTGCTATCGGTGATTTCTTATCAACATCTACATTTACGCTCTGTACAGCAGTAGACGACTGTGGAATTGTAATGATTCCGTTATCAGAATCATAATTAAAATTACTCGTTGGCAGACCGTTAACAGAAACTGTTAATTCAGTTTTATCTAGATTTCTCTCTGTTTTAACGTTCGTTTCAAAATTAAAACTGTCAACATTTCTGCTTCCTTCTTTTACCGTTCTGCTGTCAGTTGTTGTATAATTAACTTTTGATGAAAGTTTTGAGGTTGACTGAGATACAGCCTGTAGAAACTGTACCTGAACATTACCGGCAGTGTTTCCAAACAGATCTTTTGAAATATAAACTAAACCTGTTTCTGGATCATAATGACATCTGTCATTAACAACTTCGGCATTGTTGTTATTGATTGCGAAAATATGATCTTTCACTTCAGCAGTACTGTCATTCAGCATTGTATTACCAAGACCTACATAATAGTCACTGTTTGTGTCGAGGTTATATAACGCGACAGTAGAAGGGATAGTTGTTATAAACAGATCACCAGTATCTTCTCTTAAAAAGAAACTGTCGATTGTTTCATTTTCAGCGATTCCCTCCGCTTCAACTAAAGTGTTTTTTACAACTAATACCTGATCTAAACGCATCATATTTAATGATGTGTATGCAGTATCAAGATTATTTTTAATATATTCAGCAGTTACCGGATCAAGATTATTTTCAGATGCTTCAGCATCAGATTCCTCTTTTGCAGTAACTATATCCTGAGGTTTCCTTTCAACTACATTAATTTCAATTTCAGCAGAAGACGAGTTTACATTTTCCTCTGCACTGACTTTGTTTCTGTAGTTTACAGTAACAGTAATTTTAGCTTTACCAGCTGCTTTTGCTTCTACAACTGCACTGTTCATTTCACCGGAAACAATAGCAATTTCTTCATTATCACTGGTCCATTTATAATCAGTTATTTCAGCAGTTTCCGGCAAATCAGCATGAGCTTTAAGATTTATTTTTTCATTTATCTCTATTTCTTCTTTTTCAGAAGTTAAAGTGACTTTTTCAGTATTCATCGCACTAACAAATGACATATCATTGGCAACTATACCAAAAAGCATCAGTACAGATAATAAGAATGAACTTAATTTTTTCATTGCATCTATTCCTTTCGTTAAAAATATTTTCTGTGATGCAAGTTACAGCTTAAAGATTATTTCTATACTATATTTAATTTTCATAAGCAAACATCACTGTACTTCTTTAAAATCGGTATTATGATCAAGCAAATGATCCACCAGCAAATAATAATGAGCAGTCACAAGACTGCTCACGTATCAAACACCCATATATATACTTTTTTCATTTCTCATTTCCTCCAATAAAAAAAGACAATCTTTCGATTGCCTTGTTATTTTATTTTAATTACTTGTTCTTAGTAGCACCGCAGCTGCATTTATAACCGGTAGTTACTGTTTCATCATATGCAGGCTTTATGATTACCGTTTCGTCATATGCTTCTTTGATTATAACTGTTCTTTCCTCTTGATGAGTAACAGCATCATGATGAATTGTATCAATTTGCACCTTACCTACGTGGCATCCACCACCACATACGCTGATAAGATGACCAGAAATTTCGTCACCATCTTTTGTAGAAAAACCGCACCTATTACAGATATATCTGCTTTCATAAACCGGCTCATCCCATGCTTCCTTATCGACAACTGTTACTGTTTCGGTCTTAGTCACTGCATCATGATGAATCGTTTTTGTTTCTGCTTCGTGGTGTACTGTTTTCGTCACCGCTTCCCAGCTGTGTGAATGAGCAGGTTTGTTATCACCTGTGTTTCCGCTGTTGCTGTTTCCACCACTATTTCCTGTATTTCCACCAGTTGATCCGCTAGGCGTAGACGGTTTAGTTGCACTGTTTCCTGAACCGCTTTCTACTTTGCCTGTATTTTCTACAGGTTTTCCAGTTGTTACATTATCTTTAGCACTTACTTCGTTGCTTGCTTTTTTGGTAACAACTGTTTTCTTGTTTCCGTTTTCATCTGTTACGATTTCAGTTACTGCTACTTCACCTTCAGCTACAATTGGTGCTTCAACGACATTGATTTTCATTTCTTTTTCAGCTTTGTTTTTTTCAACATCACTTATAGAAATTTTTAAATCATATGTTCCAATTGTATTAACATCAACTTCACTAGTATCAATTTGCCAGTCATTGACATCACTATAATCAGTCACCTGCAGCAGTTCAGCAAAATTAAATGTAGATAAATCTGTAAACTGAATTACATCGATTGTATCAGGAGCGATGATTTCAGGTTTAGTAGTATCTTCGACCGTTACTTGAACTGTTTCTTTTTCGTCATTGTAAGTAAAATTAATTTTATACTTGCCGACTTCAGGGAAGTCTTTTTCCTCCTTAGAAACTACATTACCATTTTCATCTTTATTTTCAACAGTAACGTATTTGAAATCATTTGTTGATTTAGCATCTTTGATGATCTTCTCAGCTGTTTTTGAATCAACTTTATTGTAATTCAAGTAGTCAGCCACATCAGTAGATACAGTTTGTCCTAATTCAGCAGTAATTTTATTTTCTGTTAAAATCAAATCACCGTTGTTTCCTGATAAAGCATAAATACCTAGCCCTATACCGCCAAGAACCAGTATACCGGCACATGCTCCAGCAAAAATCTTTTTCTTTTTTGTATCAAGTAAATTATTTAATTTCATATCTATTCCTCCCGAACTATTTTATTTACATTTTTAAAACTTTATCTAATAACACGTATCTTTTATTTTTATTTTTAATATTCATCATTTTGCCTATTACGTAATCTAGAAGCTCTTCTATTAATTCAATGTACAGTGGTATAAATATAACAAGCAGTAGTGATCCAAAAGCATCTAAGTGAGCTATAAAGCTGTCACCAGAAGAAATAGTGAGAATTATGCATAAAGCAAAAAGTAAAAATCCAATTGCAGCAATATATTCGCCGTATATTTCTACAAATGTTATAAGATACCGCAGTAGTGATAATATGAGCCATAATAAGACTGCAAGCAGAATCCCGCATAAAGAAATAAGAACAGCCCCTATAAACAGCAGTGTAATCAAAATCTTTTTAAAAAAACCGCTTCTGCTGTATTTTATATAATGAATAAAATCGATAATATAGTCTATCATATCTTTCCCTCCCATGATTTATCTAAAATAATTATATAATTATTTTATTTATTTTTCATCAATAAACATACTATTTCATTTACAAATATATAATAGCAAGGGTGACGGGAGAGGGGGTCACCCTTTATTATTATAAATCCGCCGAGAGAAAATTATTGAAACTCTCTACTGTTTATTTAAAGCAGGCGGAAGTATTTAAAACCAAAAAAGCGTTACTGTGAAATAACGCTTTTTAGTAAATTGATTTCTGCTTCTTTAGCTACTTTTACCTAATAGCATTATTTCACATTTCGTTGCACATTTCAATCACGTTTTTATTTCACTTTTATTTCATTTTTATTTCACTTTTATTTCACTTTTATCTCACTATTACTTTTATAGACGATATTCCCAGTCAGATAAGCAACTTGTAAATGTGCTTTATTTCTAACGTTGTAAAATCTTCTGCGTGCTCCACAAAATTCATCTGAATATATTATTTCTTCATTAGTTTTACCGTAAAAGTAGTGAAAAATTAAATAATATTCACATTCAATATCAACTTTCCTTATCTCTTTACAAATTCGTAAAAACTCAGATGCCGGTTCTTCTGGATTATAATTTATATAGGTTAAAAACAATTCTTCAGTAGAATTTAAGGGTGGATTAGTAGACACTCTAATAATACTTGATGTCTTGAAATAGTCGTCGTTTAGTATATTGGCTCTTGATAATTCTAAAATTGGTCTATAATCTTCGCAAATCAGTTGTCCAATTTTTGTCATTGCTTTAACATCTATAACTTTTGGTTTCCTATTTATATTCATTTTCATCCTCCATCCGATCACCTAATAATTTGATATAAATGGTCTAAAATATTTTTTCTAGGAGTTTGTACATAATACATTCCCTTTGAATAGTATATTCTGTGAATATCAATTGTTCTTATATCACTAAATTTCAATTTAGAAAAAATCATCTTATGAGTTTTAGGGTTATAAGATTTTATTATTGTTTGAAAAAAACCTAACTTATCATTTTCTTTTATACTCGAAGCAGGTATTATAAGTGCTTTTGAACTTCCTATGATTTTAACAATGTAGCACCAGTGTCCATCCATAAATTCTTTTGGAAAACCTCTTCCTAGATTCACATACATTAATGTATGCTTTTTGATTTTTTGCTGTTTTGAAAGTATATTTTTATTATTTAGATTTTCATAAAAATATTGTAGCGATATTAATTGATAATTATATGATTTTATTAGATTAATAAGATCATATAATTCAATATTTTCCATTTTTTTAATGTTTTTCACTAGTAAATCTATTTCTATATCAAGCTCACTCTTCATCCCATTCACCTACTATTATATTTGTGTTTCCGCCATCTAGTATCATATTTATTCACCTCATTCTCTGTCCAATATATTTTTATTTGTTTTTCATCTAATCAGTGCTGGTCATATCTGACCAGTTCTTTATCAGAACAGATACTCAAACACTCATTGCTCACATCACGTTGATATCAGTCACATCCGCTATTTAAATTTAAAATACTAAACACCAGTAATATTGTACTGTTTATCAAAATCGTAAAATTTTTATCAATACTTATTAACGCAAATACAATTTGCAAGGAACTCAACAACATTATAAGTGCTGACAATAAAAACTTACTTTTTACCATAATCATCACCCCTTTATCAGCATATTTTCTGTTCAAACAGTTCAAGAAGATAATAACCTGCGACTAAAAATAAATCAGCTACAGCCAGCAGTATTAAATTTACCATCACCGTTTTTACCCCTTGATTAAATTCTGACAGCTTTTACTAACCAGTTATTTTTTCCATAACATGTGTAAATATATAAAATCTCCTGATTTACATAATAATCAAGCATATTTATACCTGTATCAATATCATATAATTTATATCCGTCATTGATACATTCATTACTATATGTAATTTTATATTCATATCGATTATTGTTATAACAAACAGTAATAATATCATTTATATGTGCATTATATAAATACTTCAATGATTTTGTATTATGCCCACCAAGTAAAATTGGTCTAAGTTTACCGTCTCCAAAATTACTGTTATTTGCTCCAGTCATAATACAGATATCATACTGATTTACTGCTTCCTGCGTAGAACCAATACTCAAACGAGCATTGGCACATACATTGGGAATAGTAATAGAATTATCTATTATCATTTGTTTTTCTTTTTTTGGAACAGTAAAATCATTAGTATCACTTTTTTTGTTATTATCTTCATTCCTTATTTCATTATTAGAATCATCAACTTCTTTTTTTTCTACTTCTTTTGTTAAGGCAACATATGAATTACCTGTTATCTTATTGACATTAGTAATTAAAGCCTTTTTAGAATTAGATGTTGATACATCTTGAACATAACAATTTCCAATACTAAATATAGCTATTATAACTAGTAACAGCTTAATGATTTTTTTACTCATAAAGATTGCTCCTTAATGTATTTAAATCAATCTGTTGCTTATTATTGCTATCTTGTAGATTATATCTGCTTCCATCTTTTAGCCCGAGTTTATAGGCATCTTCACTTTCACTTATATAATTAGTTTTGACTGTTCTAATTTTCATTTGTGTTTTAACATAATCTACTACTGCTGGATGCATGTCTGTTAAAATTAGTTCATATTTTTTATCAATATTCATGTCGATAAAAGAATTTTTTAACTGTTGTTCTATTCCTTTTGCAAATCCACGACAGTAATCACGTTTGTATACTCTAAAATCCACATCTCCAACATAACATTCTTTAAGTTCTTTAATTGTTCTTTCCAAGTAATCTAGTATAGGAGTTACTATGCTTTCACATATTGCTATTTCTTTTTCATATCCAACATATTCAAATTGACATTTACTGTTGATTTTACCTAGGTAATAAGCATCCACACGATTGTATTTGCAGATATTTCTAAATGTCCAGAATAAATAGCCTGTATATTGTTGATCTATTATTTTTTGAATAATATCACCATTATTTGATTCATTTAATTCTAATTCCGTAAGTTTATGCTTGATCATAAGCTTATTTGCTCTATATGTAGCAAGTTGAATTTCCTGATCGCTTGCTCCTGGATCTTCAGCGACTGCCATTAGCTTTTTGATCTTATTAATTATTTTATCCATTTTTGCTTTTCTCCTTTAAATATAGCTTAACTGAAAATAATTTCAAAATATTCAACATTTTTATAATCTTTTTTCATACGTTCATAAAATTCTTTAATATCGTTAATTCTTGTTGGATCAGGGTAGTTTAATTTGTAAAATTCATCTATTGCTGTTTTCAAGGCATTTACTGCAGTATCATACGGAATCAAACTTATTGATCCATCACCAGATAATAAATTATTACATTCCTCGCATCTAAAAGCTTTATAAAAAATTCCATCTGCATATCCAAAGAAAAAGACCTGATCATCTGGAATCCCTTTGTATTCTTCTTTTTCAGTAATTGTTACATTATACCTTTTTGACCATATTCCGTTTGGTACTCTTATGGTAAAATCATGAGCCATTCTAATCACCTCCATTTTGAGAATTGACTTCAATCCACGAAACTGCTGTCATTTATCTCTACACAATGTTCAAAATAAATCTCATTATTTTTTGTAAAATCCTGTTTCAATTTTGTTCTCATTTTGATTTCACTTTCATATTTCAATTTCATCTGTAGTTTGACAGTTAAAATTGAATATTAGATAAGTATCTAATATTTGTCTTGTTTTAATCAAAGCACGTTCTATCATCAAATTAGATAGGGTAATACCATCAAGGTTTATATATTTTACATTAGATATACGCATATAATCGTGTTTCATATCTCCCAAATTGCGACCTTGGGCAACGTAATACCTCATATATCCAGTTAATATTTCTTCTTTTGGAATTTGGTTATTTGCTAAACGTAGTAAAAAATCGGTATTAATTTTTGCCATTATAAATCACCTTTCTATCTTTTTTTAATTCCTCTATAATATCTTCTATTTCTGGGGTAATAACTACATTTAATTTATCAACTTCTATTGCTTGTTTAATAATACCTTCAGCATGTTCTCTAGAATATCCTTTTAAAACAGTTTTCATAACAATATTTCCTTGATTGTCACGTCTTCTTACCTGAATATCATATTCCATACTCTCCACCTCTTTTATTTTGAAACTGTTTTGTTTATGACTATTTTCAACTGTGAATAATCTTTGATTATTAAATTGTTTTTTCGATCATAATAGATTATGCAGTCATGAAAATGATCAAAGTCATCCTTTGGATAACAAAACAGATAAAATCTGCTTATAACAGTTTTTTTTCTTCTGATTGTGTTTTCTGTTCGATTTTTTATATCTTTTAAGTACATTTCATAATCTTTTAATACGTTTTGTGTTTCAATCGTCTTATTATGTTCACAAAGAAACATTATAAATTCTAAAATATCATCTTTATATGTTTTCTTTGTTTTATAAAGTCCGCCCATCTTATCAACATATTCATTTATTTTTTCTGACAAATCCATAGTTTCACCTCATTCCAGCTGGATTTTAATAAAGCAGTGTGTAATCATAGATATATTTTTGTTTAAACTCTTCTATATAAGTTCTAATAATAAAATCTTCAAGCTGATCATGCGATTCTCTAAAATTGACAAATGACTGTTTATATCCTAGATATATTTCTGGACTGCGATTGTCTTTTTTTAGAGTTGATGCATATATTATTTTATTTAATTTAAACAACATGCTATTAAATCTCTTTACAGTGATACCATCACCCCATTTTTTATAATCTTCAAATCCACCATCATAGATTGCATTTTGGATAAAATTCAGTTCATTGTTTATTCGTATCAGCATCTTATTTTTTATAAGTTTCTTTTGAAACGTCAAAATATTGTCGGTTGATTCTATTTTAACCAACGAAAATTTTCTGTATAATCTGTAATTTCTAGTAAACAGCATTGCAACATAACGAACTTCTTTTTTTATACCAGCAATAAATTTTGCGAAGGATCTGTATTTAAATATCTTTGCTTCTTTTTTTTGAACATAAGTCTTCTCATACTGCTTATTTCCATTTCTATCTAATTTTGCTTCACCTTTTTTATGTTTTAAAACTGCATTAGGATGATCTTCGGTACAGCGCTTTTTACTGTTAAAATCCTGATAATATGTATCGTTATACTTAATCAGCTTTTTATCAGGTTTGCAAAAGGTTGCACGTGTAAACATTAGAAACTCTATATATTCTCCATGTCCTTTTTCTAAAAATTTATAACAGTAGGGGATGATTTTATATCTTGGATCAAAGTTGACTGCAAACTTTTTTGCAAATTCATGTTTTTCTTTTAAAGTTAATTTTTTGGGTATCATAATGTTTACAACATGAGCAAATATATTTTTATAATTACGTCTGTTTTCAGTATTTTTATACTTGTACAAATGACTTTCTTTGTATTCAACTAATCGTACAATATGTTTTTGATAATTAATCTTATTAGAATATATTTCTTGAATCCCGCTATTTCTAAGCCATTCCCATACTTCCGTTTTACTGTTTAATGTTTTATATTCTGCAAAATCATTATAATTAATCATTGTTACTTCCTTTACCTCTATTAAATTGACATCTAAGCTCTGCTTAGATGTTTTTTTTAGATTTATCAAATAAAAATCTAAAAAAATGTGATTTTAAGCCATTTTTTAAGCCTTTAAAATTTTGTATTTGTTTATCAGAAAATGACTATATTTTTCTTGAATAGTTCCGTTTACAATTATTCTGCTGGAACGGTACTCACCAGTAACAATAACAAGATCACCATCTTTTGCTTCTTTGTAAAATCGTTCAGCTTTTTTTCCGTAAAGAGAACAGTCTAGAAGATCGTATATATCATTTTCATCCCGTTTTATTTTTAAAATAAAATCTAAAAATGGTGTATTAGATTTTTCTTTTATTCCATATTTCATATCAAAAATAACTCCACATAGTTGATTTGTATTAAACATAATCTATCCAAAGGAGCGATTATAAATCACTCCTGATTCCTTTCTTTTGTAATAATTTAACAATCTCTATGCATTTATCTGCCATAGTGTCTATATCTTTGTACTTGCTTTCGTTTCTTAAATAACAGTCTGTTATTATCTCGTTTATTATGTATGTATAAGTAGCACAGCTTATTTTCATCAGCACAACTACTGCTGTTTCAATATCTATATATGATGCAATATTAACTGTTTTATAATAACTTTCATTGTTTGACTGCCACGAAATTTTAATTCGTCCTAATTTATAAAAGCATTCAATTATCAGTTTAGATCCACTGTACATATTGAATTCTGTTTTCAATGGGTCATTTCCTTTACAGTGTGTAATAGCTAAAAGATTGTCCTTCAATAAAATGATATGATTATCATTAATCTCTTTAATTTCAGTTTTTTTATTTGTCTTATCATTTTTTTCTAGCTCATTAATTGTTTTCTTTATAAAATTAGAAGGTATTTCCTCAGTTAAGGTAGCTTTCTTTTCCACAGTTTCTATTACTTCATCTTTAAAATCACTAGTAGCTATCATATAAGCTCCCTGAAGATTTATTTTTTTATTAAGAAACATTTCTGTGACACGATCATCATTTTTGATAATCGACATTAACTGCTGTACAGCTGTTGCAGACATGCCTAAATCATTCGCTATTAACTGTTTTGTAGGAATTCCTTTATTTTCAGGAAGATCTCTTATTACAGGAATTACCTTTTCAAGATAAAGTTTTACTTCTCTGCATTTATCTTGAACAGTACGTTCTTTTTGTGTTGCATTATCACGCATTAGAGAACGTAATGAACTGGCTTCATCATCAAAACTCGTTATATAACACTCTATTTCTTCATATCCTGCTATTTGTTCCTGATTAATCAACTGATAAGCATAATATCTGCTATGCCCTTTATTGATTACATATCCATCTTCAGTATCCTCAACTACAATAGGGTTATTTAATCCCTCGTCTAAAATACTGGCTTTGATTGCAATTATTTTTTCTAAATGCTCATCTTTAATGTAAGGATTATTTTTGTTTGGTTTAATCAGATCCAAAGGAAGTTTAATAACTTCTCTTGGATCGATACTGTTCATTATGTCAAACGCCATTATTCATCACCCCCAAACAGTTCTTTAGCAAGTGATAAATATTCATCAGCCAGCTTCGATCTCTTGCTTCCTTTAAACATGGAAAAATGCTTATCGTGTACATTTGAGTTTGAATTGTCTACTACAGCAGTTTGATTTCTTAATACAACAGAAAATCTATGATTTCCAGACAAGTTATTAAACACTGTGGCTAATTTATTCCCATCTAATCTGTTTAATTCATTTATAAATTCTTTATGTAGTTTAATATTTCGATTAGCCATAGTAATAAGAATTCTAAAATTTATTTTAGGATTATCCATCATGGATGCCTGATTAATAAAATCTATCGTTTGCATAGTTCCTGATACACTTTGAAATTCAGGCTGTAGGGGAATTATGCATTCGTCAGAAGCATTTAGCACGTTACTAAGGATATTATCCGTAGCAGGGGCGCAGTCAAATATAATTAAGTCATATTTATCTCTCACTGGTTCAACTACAAGTCTTAATAAATAATTGGCTGATGAAGAAATAAATCTTTTCGCTGTGTTTAACTGAACGTCAGCGGTAATAATATCAAGATTTTCATAATCTGTTTTTTGTACAGCATCTTCAACTTTAGCTTTTCTCATTAGAATGTGAGAAATATTAATCGTTTGATTATCAATTTCATTTGGATCGTAATTAATCATATAATCCACTAATCCTTTACCATCATAAATATTATTTTGATTAATAAACATTTTTGATGTATTGCCTTGTTGGTCAAGATCAACAAGGAGTGTTTTTAACCCAAAATTCTGTGATGCAATAATACCTAATGTTTCGGCAGTGGTAGACTTGCCAACACCGCCTTTTTGATTTGTGATTGCTAATACTTTAGCTTTCTTTGTTTGATTCATTTTATTTCCTCCATTTTCAACCAAACCTATGATTTGGCATATTTTGAGGAACTATATATTATAAAAACGAAAAAACGAGAGTTTCTATAGAGAAACTCTCGTTACACGTATTCTTTAATTTTTATGTAATTAATCAAAAAGTTCGACTAAATACATTATGGAGCGGGTGATGGGAATCGAACCCACGTAGTCAGCTTGGAAGGCTGAAGTTCTACCATTGAACTACACCCGCAATTTTAATGCATTAATATGATAGCACTATTTTTAAATGGTGACCCGCAGGCGATTCGAACGCCTGACCCTCTGATTAAAAGTCAG
>OIZR01000177.1_pt1 | contig 58292 bp, 47 predicted proteins | sample 1588591 | NCBI WGS metagenome assembly OIZR01 (sample SAMN03283249) | human gut metagenome | biome: human-associated habitat; material: feces | host: Homo sapiens | place: USA | collected 2013 | reverse complement strand
AGAAAATCGGCAGAGGCTTTATAACCTCTTGTCGATTTTCATTCTAAAACTTATCAAACTTTGGGTGAATACGACCGATTTGCACGAGACGTTCAATTTTTTCGAGTTGGATGATATACAGCTAAAGGGAAAGACTGTGCCGGTCAAAAAGCCAGCACAGCCTTTTTGTTATTCTCTCTGGTTATCTCGAATTTGTTCAGGCTCTTGAACTACACTCGGCTTGAGGAAAATATCTACATTTGCCTTCATGGTGTCTATCAGCCGTGCTTCCTTTTTGAGCTTCGCACGTTCATCATAGAGCCGCTGTTGCTCTTCAAGAAGTCGCTGCTGTTCCGCTTGCAGTGTCTTCAAGCTCGGCAGTTTTTCATCGCCCTGCATGGCAAGAAGCGTACTCCGCGCCGCCTCAAAGATCACAAGCTCTGCCTCATGCTTTGCCTTGAACCCCGGCTTGTCTTTTGCCTTCTGGAAGGCATCATATACAGGCTTGAGCCGCTGGTAGTTGGAGATATTTTTGATGAGCGGCTGGACTTCCCGCAGACGTGCTTCAACGCCTTTCAGTTCCTTGCCGGTACGGTCATAGGAACCGTGAACATCCTCAACCTTCTTCTCAAGATCGGCGTATTGAAGCAGATTGTTTTCCGTGAGATAGTTGAGTGTCCGTGCCGCTTCCTTGAGGATAGTGAGCTTTGCTTTATGCTCGTAACCCTTGCTGTCGATAAGCCTGATCCGCTCCTGAATATCTCCGATGAGAGAGATGCCCTTCGGCGTGGTCTGTCTTTGGCTTCTTCGGGGCGTCCGTCCGGCAATCCGCTCCTTGATGCGTTCCTCGGTGTAGTTCTCTCCGATAGTTTTAGACCGGGTAAACCGCTCCTGACCTTCAGCACGGAAGGAGATGTATTTGCCAGTCTTGATTTCATATCCGGCTTCCTGCATGAGCCGCAGAAAATCATCGTAGTCCTTCGCCGTGATGACGAGCCGGTCGATGGTCTGCTTGAGTTTCTGCTTCCAGCTCGTGCCGCGTTTGGCTTCGGTGTACTCCTTGTAGCCCATGCCTTTGTTCTGAGAGGGAGGAATAACAGAGAGACCGTTTTCCTTACAGAGCCGGTCGCTGACCTCGCGCATATCATAGTAAATCCGCTTATAGCTCTTATATGCGTGGTAGTCCACGAAGTCAACCGCATTGAAAATCAGGTGGTTATGAACATGGTCTTTGTCAATGTGAGTGGTCAGCACATACTCATATTTTCCTCCGAGGATTTCATCTGCAAACTGCTTGCCGATCTCGTGGGCAAGCTCCGGTGTGACCTCTCCGATTTCAAAGGACTGGATCACATGACGGGCTATGATCCTGACCGGATTCATCCCTTTTTGCTCGGCTATCTTCCGCGTCCATTCAAATTCCCGCGCTGCGGTCTCGCTGGCACAGCCGTAGGACGAGACCAGCAGCTTCTCGTCTGTCTTTTCGGGATTCAGAATGTACGCGATTGCCTTGCTCAAAGTTCCTCGGATTGCTTTGATTTTAGTAACTGCCATACCGCGTCCATCTTTTCTTTCAGCTCGTCAATATCGTCCTGATAGAATCGTCCCGTCGAGTTGATCCTGCGGCAGACGGTATTGATGTTCACACCGATCTTGTTGATTTCGGCGGCGAGCTTTTTCTGCTCCGTGTAGTCCACAACGATGATGTAGCCGTCGATCAGCATCTTCCTTGCATACGCACCGAAGTTCTCCGTGCCGATCATTTCCATCTTCTTTGCAATCGTCCGTTCTTCCTGTGGTGTCAGCCAAATCTTCTTCTGAATGTCTCGTGTTCTTCGTACCATGCTGCGCCCTCCGTCGTAAAGATTAGAAGGGTTTGGGACTATCCCAACAAGCAAAAATCTGATGTTAAGGGCAGGGTCTCCTTAACTGATTTTTCTCCGGTGGGTACTCACCGGATTTGCTTGCTAATCTCCCAAAATCGTATTCTACGAAGATTACTCCGTGAAATGTCCCTTCACTTTACAACGGACACAATAAGAGCGTTTGTTGAGTACCGGATTTCAAAAAAGTCAAAAAATCATTGGATTTCCCATGTAAAAGCCACTGTGTCTGTCACATCAATATCATCTGGCTCAATCTCAGGTGCGGCGCACTTGCTCATCGCCATGAGAGGCTGAATGCAGTCTTCGACCTCATAGCTCGTTCTGGAATACACATTGAGTTCGCCCCAGTTGTAGTCGATGTTGAGCAACTGCACAAGCGTACTGCCTGATGCTTTGCAAAGAATCTCCGCCTTTGCTCTGGCGTTCTCCGTCGCATTGATCAGCAGCTCTTCGCTGACTCTTGCCGGGTTTTTCACGGTGAACGCAATGCTGAGTTCTGGTTGCGCCCCACAATCCGCAATCGCAGAAATGACCTTTGCAAGCTGCTTGCTGTCAAAGTCAAAGGCAAGTTTCAAGCGATAGCTGCAAGCATATCCGGCAAACTCTCGCTTGTAATTACCTTGCCGATCCTTGACATTCTCGTACCTTGTCTGGACATCAAAGCTCGTGGTTTTCAGGTCTTCCTTACGATACCCAACGCGGACAGCGACACCTTGCAGTTTTTCGATTCTCTCGGCAGCTTCCGACATTGCAAGGTCATAGTTTTTTGAATTTGCTTCAATGTTCAGAGATAGGATGATGTAATCCGGTCTTGCGGAGACATTTCCTGTCCCTTTTACGGTGATTGTTCTCATTACTTTCTCCCGTCCTTTCTGGAATTGAAGTCCTCATCAATACGCTTTTTCCAATTCGTACCCAGTGGTACGCTGCATCGGACAGCAGAAACCGCTTCGCTCAGAACTTCATAGTTGAGCTGCGTTCCCTCATGGTCAGAGTGGTAGTTGACCGCTCGGTCTGCACCAATTCCGAAATGCCTTGCCGTCTCAACTGCGTCGATGTTTGCACCGAGGAACAAAAACTCCCAGCCATACTTTTCCTTCTGACGCTCAATCATTTTCTTGACCTTCTCGCTGTCATAACGGCGGCTTGCATTCTCCATGCCGTCCGTTGTGATGACGAACAGAGTATGTTCAGGGACATCTTCATTTCTTGCGTACTTGTGGACATTTCCAATGTGATGAATCGCTCCGCCGATAGCATCCAGAAGCGCGGTGCAGCCGCGAACGGAATAGTCATTGTCGGTCATCGGCTCGACCTTTTGAACCGGTACACGGTCATGAATAACCTCGCTCACGTTGTCAAAGAGGACGGTAGAGATCAATGCCTCGCCATTCTCCTTTTTTTGCTTTTCAATCATGGAGTTGAAGCCTCCGATGGTGTCTGCTTCCAGCCCGCTCATAGAGCCGCTGCGATCAAGGATGAATACGATCTCCGTCAAGTTCTTTCTCATGTTCAGTACCTCCGTATATAAAAAATATGACTGCTTGGCGTCTCACCTTACAGTCATATTGTACTTCGGTATTCACTTCGTTTGGTCGCATGGCAAGCGACATTATTCTAAGGACGAGAATATCTCTCCGTCAATGATTAGAACGTCATCCATCGGAATCTTCGAGCCGTCCTGCATAGTGATCCGCCGCTCAAAATCATCGACTTTTTTGACCGTACCGACTGCTGATACATATTTGCCGCCAGCCTTCCGCTCATCAGGCTGGAAGTAAGTAATGGTGACTTCCGGTTTGTCATCGAGGGCATCCATGAGAAGCTGATACTTCATGTCCAATGCAGTCAGTGCTTCCTCGTCAAGCTCAATCCTTTCATCGGTCAGACGCCCGGTTTCTTTGATTGCAGCATCGTAGCCGGTGAGGGCAGCAAAGGGGGCGAACTGCGCCGCCCGATCTGACATTGGCATCTGTGGTCGCGTCTTGGAGACGTGGTGAGGGAGGTCGATTATTTCTCTGTATTTTTCCATTTCACATCCAGACCTTTCCCTTAATCGCGGAATAAGTATCTCAGCATTCGTTCAGGGTCATCCAAAAACTGTTTTGTGATTTTATAATGTTCTGTCTCTGAATATTTGACTTTGTGTATCCCAGTGTCGGTCATTTCGAGAATCTCAGCCTTGGGATATGTCATGAGTATAGGAGAATGTGTGGCAATGACAAACTGAGAGTTTTCTTCGACAAGCTCATCAATCGCAATCATCAACGACATCAATCTTTGCGGAGAAAGAGCTGCTTCGGGTTCGTCCAAAATATAAAGTCCGTTTCCTTCAAAACGGTTTGTTACAAGGGACAAAAAAGACTCTCCGTGGGACTGAGCGTGAAAAGAAACTCCACCGTAACGAAGGAGAGTGCTATGCTCATCTAAATATGTTGCCGTGTTATAAAAGCTTTCTGCTCTTAAAAAGAATCCGTCTTTGGGATAACCGGATTTGATGGTGGTTAGATACTGATGGAGAACAGAATGTGATGACTTTGTTGAGAAGGAGAAATCTCTGGACCCTCCCTCTGGATTAAAGCCCAATGCAACCGCAATCGCCTCAAGTAATGTCGATTTACCCGTCCCATTTTCACCAACGAAAAAAGTTACCGGTTTTTCAAAAGCCAATTCTTCAAGTGATTGTAGGTATTTGACTACTGGCAAGTTAGCAAGATATGATGATTGTTCTGGAAACCCATTGAGTCTTATTCCGGTCAAGTAATTCATCGCTCTAATCCTTTCGCGTTACGCCTTATGCCCGCCGATCTGTGCATTCCGATCCTTTGCCGTTGCGCCTTCTTCAAGATTCATCGCCTTGAGGATGGCGTTCTTTCCGTACTTCTTCTTGATGGCGAGAGCCGCCTTCTGAATTTTTCGTTCACGTTCCAAGGCGGCATCTTCGGCTTTCCGCTTTTCCTCTTCGGCGGCATAATCGGTGAAGAGGTCAAGCTGGACAGCACCGTCATTTTTCTTCGGTGCGTCCGCTTCCGGCAGGACATGATTTGCCACAACATACATACGGCGGACAAGCAGATTCTTGTCCACGATCCGGTCGAAGAGTTCTGCCACAGCACACATTATTTTGCGCGTAGAGGATGTGTGACTGTCGAGGTTGATGGACCCGTGCGCCTGTTTGGGAATCTCCCGTCCGTAGGGGTCTTTCTCAATCGCGCCGTGATACTTTGCCCGTCGTGCCGGATCGGTCAGGTTCTCAATGTCGTAGCCAACTGTGAGAACCATCTGGTCGGTGACAAGCCCCTTGTCCACCAAATCCAGAACGAGCAAGTCCGTCATCTCGCGGATGACGAGCTTCGCTTTATCTGCCTCATAGGGGCAGTGCAAAACCTGACCGGAGCTGAGGCTGTTGGAGCTGGGACGGTATGCCTTGATTGCCTCAATGGTCGTAGGCTCCCAGCCCCACGCATGATCAATGAGTAGTTCCGTATTCTTTCCGAACAGCTTATAAAGCAAGTCCTCGTTCCGCTCTGAACAGAGGGCAACATCACCCATGGTGAACATCCCATTCTGCTCAAGTTTCTTGGCAATACCTCGACCCACGCGCCAGAAATCCGTGAGAGGCTGGTGCGCCCAAAGCTCACGCCGGAACTTCATTTCATCCAGTTCGGCTATTCGGACGCCGTTTTTGTCGGCGGGGATGTGTTTCGCCACAATGTCCATTGCCACCTTGCAGAGAAAGAGGTTCGTGCCGATTCCTGCGGTTGCCGTAATGCCGGTTGTCTCAAGCACATCGAGGATGATCTTCATGGCAAGATCATGGGCGGAGAGCTTGTAGGTATTCAGGTAGTCCGTCACATCCATGAACACCTCGTCGATGGAGTAGACAACGATGTCCTCCGGCGCAATGTACTTGAGGTAGACCTGATAGATGCGGGTGCTGTACTCCATGTAATACGCCATCCGGGGCGGTGCGATGATGAAGTCAATCGCCAAAGACGGATCTGCTTGTAGCTCAGAGAAGAAGTGTGATGTGCCGTCCAGCCTGTGTCCCGGCGCGTCGTGCTGCCGTCCGGCATTTGCTTCCTTCACACGCTGCTTGACCTCAAACAGCCGTCCGCGTCCGGAGATACCGTAGCTTTTGAGGGAGGGAGTAACGGCAAGGCAGATAGTCTTATCCGTCCGGCTCTCATCCGCGACAACGAGGTTTGTGTCCAGAGGATCTAAGCCGCGCTCCCGGCACTCAACCGAAGCATAGAAGCTCTTGAGGTCGATTGCGATATAAGTTCTTTGCTTCATGCTCCGGCGATCCTCCTTTCATCCTTAGAGCTTATACATATCGAGCAGCATTTCTACAAGCTCATCGGTACGATCAATAATATCCTGCACCGTCCATGCGTCCTTTTCTGCAAGCTCCTTATTGATTTCAAGCCCGTTTTTATACCCCACATAGAGCTTCTGAGCATTGAGACGATCCCTCTTTTCTACGAAAGAGAGATTGCTTAAAGTGCTGTTATATCCGGTAACAGTCAGGTTGCCGATCTTGTGGACATACTGTTCAAGATACTCATTAGCCAAATTACGATCTCCAGCGGCAATCATATCTACCCATTTGTCGGGAATATTCTTTCCTTCGGGGAATATGTGTTCAATAGTCCATTTGAAAACCTTTTTTCCACCATAATCATTCTGCTCCCAGAGGTCAGTCCAAGTTTCGTTGGTCATGTGTTTCTGAGCAATAGCGCAGAGAACGAATCTTGCAACGCCAACATTCTCTTCGTAAATGTCTCCCTTGAGTTTTTCTTCAAACAACTCATCGGTGGCAGACCAACGGACAAGTTCGTCGTAGATATGCTGATAGATTGTAGTTCCGGTGAGTTTTCCTTCCTCAACATCGGAAATAATCTGCATGAAGATTTTATTCAAATCTCGTGTATTAGGAGTATCTGTGATATTTCTTCGGACAAAGAAGCGAGTCAGCAACTTGATTGTTTCCAGAATATCAGCGTCAGCAACTTCAAGCGTGGCTTGATTTTTGAACAAATACATCAGCAGCAGATAAGAAGGTGCGCCCTGAATACGACTCAGGTCGGTCAGGCTGTTGGTATATTTCGTTTTATCGTCGGTGCTGAGGATAAGCCGAGAGTAAATCTCACCGCATACCAAAATGTCGCTCATAAAGCCGGACAAATCTCTGCTTATCAGTTCCTCAAAAATGGACAACAAATTGGAACGGGTGGCAATATAGCCGAGAGGATCTTTCTTGCGCTGCCCATCCGTTCTGAACGGCTCATTTAAGCGATTTTTGAACGCATTGTAATACTGCCGGAAGAAACGCTCTTGTGTAGAGTAGTCATCCGTCAAATAACCGAGGAGTGTCTGCCAATCCTCAAAGCAGTCATCACAAGTCATACCCGAACGCTCGGCTCTCGCCAAAATAAGGTTTTTCATGAGGTCAATAGCTGTCAATGGCGTACCTCTGTTATTCAGGGACTCAAAAAGAGTGTAAGCCTCCGCGTGACTTCCAACCTCTATCTTGACGAGTACCGCTTTCGATACCTTGCTCTTGATTTCAAGCAGGGTCTTGACTGCATCACCGGACTCTTCAATATCCTGATCTAATCTTTGTAGGAAGTATTTATAGCACTTCGCGATTTTACGATTGCCCCAATTCTTTTCGCGCTTCGCACTTTTGAGCAGACCATTCTCGTACATTACGACATTGAAGTCAGCCTGATTGTGGTTTTGAATTTGAGGACAAAGAATAAGCCCGTTCGATGCGCCTTTGCAAATAATGGACTTTCTAAGAGCAGGAAGCTCGTCCTCATCATCCTCATCCAGCTCATCCTTATGTATCTTGAGCCGGTTGTATATTGCGGTCAGAAGGAGGCAGAGCGTCGTTAAACGCTGCTGTCCATCGACAACCTCAAGCTCCTTTGTTTGGAAAGCATCGGAAGAGTTATCAATGCAAATAATCGAGCCGATAAAATACCCATTGTCGTTTTCGCAAATGTCATCGTAAAGGTCTTTCCATTGGTATTGTCCCCATGTGTATTCACGCTGATATTTCGGAATCATGTAGCAGAAGCCAGCGTCCTTCTTGAATACGTCGTCTATTTGATAATCATGAACAGATTTGATCACTGTGTTATCCTCCTTGCGTATTATGCTCCGAGCAAACTCTGGTCAAAAGCAAACAGAGCCTCGTTAATTTCAAAAACATTGTAGTTCTCATTCTCAATGAAATACTCAATGATGATGTCAAACTTATTGGAATGAGACAGCGCAAAGCCCGCCTTCATAAGCATATCCTTCGTCTCATCCAGAGGCAGCTCAAGAGCGATGGCAAAAGCAATCGCTGTGGGCTTGCTCGGCTTGTAGAGCTTGTCACTGCGGATCTTCGAGAAGAGTTTCCGGTCAATATTTGCCTTCTTGTAGCACTGTGCGTCCGTCATGCCGCGTTCGTCAATCTTCCGCAGCAGCATCTCGGAAAAGCTCTCATCGATCTGTTCCAGTGCATCGTCGAGAGTTGCCGCCTTTTTAGGAGCAGCCGCCACAGAGACAGGTGGGATGAGCTGTTCGATTGCATCTTCATCGCAGACGGATGACTCGCGGGGCATCGGCTCTTCCATCCGGAAGGCACTCATTCTGCGCAGCCGATCAGAACGAGGATCGGTATGCTCATCCACATAGCGGTCGTCTATGTACGCTGCAATGTCGGCAAACAGCTTGCCGCTGATCTGATAGGCTTTGCGGTCGAAAATAACGATGTACACCGTCATTTCGTTTTCAAGAAGGAAACTGCTGATGGTGTCAATCGCAACCTTGAGAGCCTGATCCTTCGGATAGCCGAAAATGCCGGAGGAAATCAGCGGGAACGCAACAGACCCGCAGCCGTATTCTTTCGCCAGCATGAGCGATGTCCGATAGCAGGAGATCAGCAGTTCACGCTCACCATGCCGTCCGTCATACCAGCGCGGACCGACTGCGTGAATGACATATTTGCAGGGCAGACGATAGCCCTTCGTGATTTTTGCGATCCCGGTCTTGCAGCCGTGAAGCGTTTCACATTCCGCCAGCAACTCCGGTCCTGCAGCGCGATGAATGCAGCCGTCCACACCGCCGCCACCCAGCAGCGACTCGTTGGCAGCGTTGACGATGGCGTCCACCTTCATTTTTGTGATGTCATTTCTGACGATTTGAAGCGGCATGATTCAATCCTCCGTCTTATCAAAGCGGCATCGGTGTCCGGGCGATCAGAATGACCGCCAGAATCGCGCCCACAAATGCCGCAGTCCCTATGACCGCCAACAACTTTTTGCTGAGTTTCTTCTTCGCTGCCTTGCAGATCAGCGCGGCGCAAGCTATGCAGATAGCCGCCGCCACAAGTGCAATGCCCAGCGTTTCCCATAGCCAAGAAAGTTCATGTAGGATTTTCATGCGTTCATCATCTCCTGTTCGTTAAACTGGAAGTTTTAGAGATGACAATATTTTTCCACCAAAACTATTTGATAAGCCATCTTTCCCCGTTCGGCATAATACGAATGTCACCCGGAAGTCTCTCCAAAATCGCTCCATCTTGCACCGAGCGCACCAATGTTTCTTCCCAATAGTCCGGATCCTCATACCACATATTGAAGTAAAGTTTGTCTCCATCACGGAAGTTAAGCGTTTCTCTATCATTGATTGCAAAACGTACCCGTTCGGGCCAGATGATCTCGAATATACCGCCATTTGGATGTCTGGTAAGCAATACCGGCGAGGTATGAAGCATCAGATTGTAGCAGTCTTTCACCACAGACAAGGGTAGCTGTGCTATTTCCTGAACTTCCCCTCGTTGATGTAGGAACCGCAGGATGCGGATCGCGCTCTCAATAAAGCTCACTACCAATAGCACGACAGAGTTGCCATCATATACAGGAGCGCCAAGATATTGCCCGTCCGTAGGCTTCACGGGCTCATAAACCGTACCGTCCGGATAGTGGATGAGATACAGCCTGTTGCTCCGCACAGGATGTCCCTGCCGGAATAGCTCTTCCGCTTCATAGAGGTCCCCGTGAATATAGTCTGTTGCCCAGTACCATTCGTCGGTTTCTCCCCGAACAAGTTCCATATTGGTCATACCATGTATATCAATGTTCTTCATGAATGCACCTCCCGTTCCACAAATATATTGCTACAATACTCCGTAAAATCCCGATTTGTCTGTCCCTTAAAGTCCAAGTCCTTCAACCCACGCTGCAAGCTCCTGATGCCCGACGTTGCCCTTGAAAACCTTGCCGTCCATCAGCTTTGCGCCTTTGCAGCTCAACGCAAGGCGTTCGTTCGTCTTGCCAATGCCGCTTCCGCCGGAGGTCGCAAACGGGATGATCGTCTTGCCGGTCAGATCATAGCTCTCAAGGAACGTATTGATAATCGTCGGCGCGACATACCACCAGATCGGAAAACCCACAAAGATTGTGTCGTAGTCCTTCATGTTGTCCCGCTTGACGGCAATTTCAGGACGGGAAGCGGGATCGTTCATCTCAATCGTGCTGCGGGCGTTCTTGTCCATCCAGTTCAGATCAGCTTCCGTATAAGGCACCTTCGGCTCAATCTCAAAGATGTCCGCGCCGATTGCCTCTGCCAGCGTCTCGGCAACCTTCGCGGTCACGCCGGACGCAGAAAAATATGCTACAAGTTTCTTGCTCATGGTGTTTTATCCTTTCAATATCTTCGTAAGCTGCTGTACAGACGCACCCGGCAGGATGGAGGAAAGATGCTGCATCATGCGCTCTTTGGATTCCTGCGGGTCTCGCTGATATGCAGATGTGATAAGGTCGTACCCGAAAAGTTCTTCCGGCGTCGCATACTCTGCGACACCCCAGCCATAAGGTCTTCCGTATCTGTCCTGCATATAGACGAAATCCGCGATGCAGACATAGCTCTGCATTTGCAGCCGCGTGATGCACGTCTCAAAACCGGTGTTGCCGCCCTTGCGGTAGTTCAGAGCTTCTTTCAGCCGTTTGGAAAGCATCCTGCCTTCACCGGCTATGGCTTCATAAAGCTCCTTGTCCTTGTAGGACGCCAAGCCGTCATCCCAACGGGCGTCAAAGTCATAGCCGTCACGCCGGAAGTTTGCGAAGTCCGGTATCCATTCACGGCTCACAAAGCCCGCCTTCTTGTTGAAAAGTTTGCCGTAAAGACATTTGCCGCTCCGCGCAGCCGGACCTTTCCACTCCCACGGACCATCTGCATCATCTGTAAACCATAACTCAGGTGGGCAAAGTTCCTCGATGGAGAAGCCGGGAATCTCATTCCGAAAGAAGGGCAGAAAGCCGTATTTCTCGACGGCAGCAATCAAATCATCTGCACTATGTAGTTGTCTGGCATATCTCTTTGACATTACTCCGCCTCTTCAATCACGCCATAATCAATCAGGATATTCTTCTCCGCATACTGCGGGTAAGCAACACCCATCATCTCATACTGATAACGTCTTACGCGGCGATGCTCCTGAATTGGTTCCGGTGCATACGCAGCAGTTTCGCAGTGCGTATACTCCGGCATTTCCGCAAGATCATCCCGAACGGCACGGATAAGCGCGTCTGCCACATCATCAATGTTCTTGCCGGTTTCCACGGCAACCAGTTCGTGCTTCCGGACTGCCTTGTCCAGATTACCGGGGGAGCGAAACAGCTTATATTTCATATCGTTGCCCGTCCTTTCTCTCTTTCGGTCTGCCTATTCTTCCTGAAATCTGTTCTTTAGGGACGCAATCATCGCTTGTGCGGCAATGCTCAGATACAAAACTCCAATTTCATAGATAAAGTCGCGGTCAATCTCGATAAAGCATTCTCTAACGTGTGTAAAAACCAGACCCAGCAAGTCCCTGTACAGTGGATCATCAAAGGGCTTGAACCGTGCAAACTTGCTTTTGGCAGCGTCCCATGTCATGGACGCTTCGCCCTCAGCACTGGTCATCGCCTCGCAGAGAATCATGCTGACGCCCATTTTCCCGTTGCCGGTCAGGAGTTCTCCTTCGTAATAGCTGAGAAGGTCTTTCTTGCGTCGGAGCGGAACTACGTCGCAGTTGTCATCTTGCTCAAATGCAATCAGCTCCGCAGCGAGTTCCCGCCAGACCGCATATCCGGCGTTAATGGTTCCGTCCTCTTCGCGGCTGATGGTATCGTCCATGCAGTATCGCTCAAAGAAATTATCTCCGTCAATCTCGTTGCGGGTGCAGAAGATATGCGCCAGCTCATGCAGAAGAATGTGCTTCAACTCTGCCGGATGACGCGCTATGTCTGTGCGCAGCAGGATTCCGTCCGCGCCGTCTCCTGTGCCGACGAATGCAGAGGCGTGAAAGTCAAAATAGCCGTCCTCTGTATATCGGTCTTCCAGCCGGTCAGGGAAATACTGCTTGCAGAACTGCTCAAAGACTTCCTGCTGGTTTTCCGTCTGAAAGCAGCACAGCACAAGGTTGTCCTTGCTGAACTCTGCCCCCAAGCGTTCGTTAAAGATGGAAGCGGCATAGAAAAGGGCTTCTTTGTAGTCATTGTTGTTCATCTAATTACTATCCTTCATCCTCATTCACCCCTCCGGTCTGACATTTTTCAGGAAGTCAGAGTGCGGTACATAAGGCAAGTTGAGCTGCCAGCCCATGCGGTTCAGTTCGTTGAGCTTGATCAGAATCAGGTTGATGTTTGTTCCCATTGCAGCCGAGAGCTGCACCACATCGTAGTCCTGCTTCATCAGGTCAATCAGCTCATCATCGTCAATGATCAGGTGTGAGGCAAACGCATTCGCCTCATATTCGTGTTTTGTGCGCATATCGAACAGCACGAACTCCGGGAGCGGTTCGTTTCCTTTGGCAAGATCACGGTGAAAGGTATCATGCCCGATCTCGTGACCGCAAACCATTTGCATGATCAGATACTCCATGTTGGAGTTCAGAAGAATATGCCGCTCTTTATGGCGGTAGGTGTACATTCCGAGCAGATCGTTCAGATTGTCAAGAAAATGGAGATGAATGCCCAGCTCACGGGCAATCTTCAAGGTATCTCTTGTTCCACAGCTTTTGACAATGCTGTTCGCCTTTTTGTATATTTCCTCGGAGCGAATTATCACGGGACCTTCACCCCTTTCATGTTGAAAACAGTCAAAGTAAATCCGTCAAGAAACCGAGACGCAGACAGTTATTCCTCTGCGTCCGTACCGGTCTTCTTGTATTTCTTCGGCGTGTATTTCTCAACATTCCGGGCTTTGGATTCCCAATATATATCCTGCAACGCCTTCATCACCGCATCCTTGTCCTGCTCAGACAGCGTACCGCCCGCAAACAAGCCGGACATCCCTTCAATCAGGTCCTTTGCCTGTTTCATGCCACGGGAGCCGTACTGCTCGGATGCCTGAACCACAAACTCTTCGTCCTCGGTCAGCAGATAGTTCACATCCACCTTGAAGTATTCCGCGATTTTTCTGTAAGCGTCCTTGGTACGGGGAAAGGAAATGCCGTTCTCGTACCGGGTAATCATACGCCTGTTGATCCCCAGTGCATCGGCTACTTCCTGCTGGGTCAGCTTCCGCTTCTCCCGTTCAGCCTTGAATTTCTCTCCAAACGTCATTTTGGTAATCACTCCTGTTCACAAAAAGTTTGCGACATCAAATTGCGCAAGTCTATTGACAAAGGCACTTGAAGTGCGTATAATAATGACTGAGCAATCCAACTACTCATAGTATATCCTGAATTGCTCATCCTGTCAAGGGGCATGAGTAGTTGTACACGAAAAAGTTACATCTTTTGAGCAGTTCAAATGGACAGGCATTTATGCTGCCGAAGATCATCCGTACCGGCATACACCGGTATGAGGGAACAGGAGTGAGAAAAACAGAAATGGCTACACAGTACAGAAAAGCATACGTCCCGGTTACGCTGGATGTGGACAAGGAGGGGGCAATCCTCCCTCGCCTTATCTGGTGGGACAACGGTGTAATCTTTCAAATCGACCAGATTCTATACAAATGCCGCGCCACATCTAAAAAGGTTGGGGGCGGAGGCATCCGTTACACAGTTCAGATTCGCGGAAAGGAGTCATTTCTTTTCCACGAAGGAGACAAGTGGTTCGTCGAAGCAAAGGAGGACAACTGCTCATGATTTTATCCCAGCGCCAACTTGAAGAAATTGCAGCCTCAACAACGAAGGACTTCAACCGGTTCTTTTTCGGGGATGAGGCGGACAAGCCCGACCGATCAGCTTTGCCAACACCCATTGATCAGTTTGCAAAGAACTATCTCGGTCTTCGCGTATCATTCGCCCGTCTCTCGCCGGACGGAAGCATCTGCGGTGTCACTGCCTATGCCGACACTGAGTACAAGATCACGGAACTTGGTATTACGCGCACACTGGCTTTGAAGCGTAATCAGGTTATCTTGGACGAGAGCTTCATTCGATCCGGCAACGTGCAGCGGCTCTGCGCCAAGCGCAGATTTACCCTTGCCCACGAGTGCGCCCATCAGATTCTCTTCCAACTGGAATCGGAAGAGGTAAAGGCTTCCTGCGAAATGAAATATTCCGCACGGACAGCCTATACGCCGCGAGAGCTGAAAACCCGCGAGGACTGGAACGAGTGGCAAGCAAATGTCTTGGGCGCGGCGATCCTGCTTCCTCAAAAAGAGGTTGACCTGGCAATGCGTCGGTTTGCAGAAACGCCGCTGATCAATTACGAGGGGAGGTATTCGTATGGTGATCACTTAACGCTGCGCCTTTTCTGCCGGTTGTTCGGTGTCTCCAAGACAACGGCGTCTATCCGCCTTCGTCAGCTCGGCTACATGGTAGATCGTCCATTCAGTGAGTATGTTGACCCATTGGAGGTGTGGTAATGAAGAGAGCATCCATTCGGGTTCAGGAACCGACGCCGGAGCTGATCGAAAAAATCCGCAGGGCAAGAGTTGCCATTTCCCAGCAAAAGCCCCGATACCTGAAATGTCCGTATTGTCAGCATAATGCCATTGCTGTCTACGAGGACACGAGGGGTCATGTAGAATCCAAGTGCAAGAAATGCGGGCGGATCACAGTCTTTGATGTGCTGAATATGAGAAGACTGCGCCCGCGTACCAAGTAAGTACCAAGTAGGAACCAAAGGACAAGCCTCTGTTCTAAAATAAAATATATGTCATAGCTGAGCTGTGGAGCCGCCTGATAGGTGAAGTCATCCTAATGCCGCATGAGACAGAGTTTAATTGCTCTGTTTTATCGGCATGGGATTCAAACCTCACCGTCATGCGGCTCTTTTTCTGTCTTCACCCTTCCCGCTGCTCCCGCGCAGCGGAAAGGATGAACAATGAAAATCCCTAAAACCCCTATCGCGTTCGATTACGACCTATGGACTACGGAGGACGGCAAGTGCATGGTGCGCGTGAAACGAACCGGCGAAGTTTCCGAGGTTGACCGCAAGGTTATGAGAATCCTTCGCGCAGAGGAAAAGCGGATCAGACGCTCGTATGGCTCTGACAACACCTCTGAGGATGAGGACGGCGCAGAGAAAATTTCTGATACCGTGCTGTCCCTTGACGCTATGCCGGAGGACGATGTGAAGTCCGCTGCATGGCTGGCAGACTCCCGCGACTGCATGGAGGAACTGATCACCGCCCTCAAAGAGAAGGAGCTTCTTTCCATTCTGACCGAGAAGCAGCACGAATTGTATCTTGCGATGACCCGTGAAGGACTGACTCTTCGAGAGTTTGCCCGAAGGAAAGGCATCGGCATCAGAGCTGCATTTGACCTCAAAGCAGCGGTGCAGAAAAAATTTCAAAAAATTTTTTGAGCGGTACTCAACAAACGGCAAAAAGATGTCCGTTGTAAAGTGAAAGGGTCAATCAGACCACTTCACTGCTCCTTGAAAACTGAATAGTTCAGTGCTGCGGATCTTTCCGCTTCTGCGAAGCAACACAGCTTCCGACGCCAAGACCTCTCGAAAGGGAGTGAGCGACCACCGGAGAGCTATAACAGTCGTGTGGTGCGGCTGCTTGCGACGATGCAGATGCCGGGTATAATGATACTTCCGTCTTTTCTTTGAAGGGGCGGCTCGGAGCGATCCTCGGAGGGGTGAGAGTCCCATGATACCGATTGACCATTGGTAGTCCGCAGCATTCCCAGAACTGCAAAGTTCTTCTGGCAGGGGCGCGAGCTGCAAATATGCCGGACAATGAAACAAATCCAAAAGAAACTTACTATATAGTTTCAGGATGAAAACTATGTGGCAGAGTGTCTTCACAAGATGCTCTGCCATATCCTTTTGTCCTGAATAATTCCACGAAACAGGAGGTGCTTAGAATATGATGGGCATTGAAACAATGAAAAACGTCAGCCCGAAAACGGTTGACCGTAGCACACTCGTTCAGAGAAGCAGCATCCGGCTTGATCCTGCGGCACCGCGAGAGGACAGACTGAGGGAGTTCATCAAGCAGATCAGAAATCCCTATTGTTATCTGGACGGGAAAACTGTGGTGAAGATCAGCTTCGCCGCGACGGACACGACAATGGAAGATTGTCTGGAACACTATCTGAGAGGTCTTTGATTTATGAACAGTCTGAATCTTTTCGCCCGGTTCTATGGACAAGCGATTGAGCCTGTGGTATAATGAAATCGGTCAAAAAAAGAAGAATACGGATTAAGCCGCTTGCCCTGATGGTCATGTGGCGCTTTCGTGTTTCTCTTCATAAGAGTTGAAGCAAGCCTTCGTCTTTCTGATTTGATGTACCACACCAAACAGAAAAACGGAGGTTATTTTTATGCCAGATAAGGTTTACCGCACGGCGATCTACTGCCGTCTGTCCCGTGAGGATGGAGACAAAGTAGAAAGCAACTCCATCGCCAGCCAGAGAGCCATCTGCGAGGACTATATCGCACGGCATGAGGATTTGGAGCTTGTCTGTGAGCCGTTTGTGGATGACGGTTACAGCGGCGTTTCCTTCAATCGTCCTCAGTTCAAAAAGCTGGAAGAGGCAATCCGCAAGGGTGCGCTTGACTGCATTGTGGTCAAGGATCTCAGCCGCTTCTCAAGAAACTATATCGACGGCGGACGCTACATTGAGAAGATTTTCCCGCAGCTTGGCATACGCTTCATCGCAATCAATGATGCGTATGACAGTCTGACCGGTGATCCGCAGTCCGACTCCTTTGTTATCCCGTTCAAAAACTTGATTAACGATTCTTACTGCAAGGACATCTCCATGAAAATCCGAAGCAGTCTGGAAGTCAAGCAGAAGAGCGGTGAGTTCGTCGGCTCGTTCGCCCCTTACGGCTACATGAAATCGCCGGAGAACAAAAACCAGCTCATCGTGGATGAAGCGGTCAGCGAATATGTGCAGATGATCTTTTCCATGTACAAGGACGGCTTCTCCATCGGACGTATTGCAAAGCGTCTGAACCAGATGGGCGTCCTGTCCCCAATGGAATACAAGCATTCCGCCGGTGTGAAGTTCGATACCGTCTTCAAGACCAGCGATACCGCAAAATGGACATACAAAGCCGTCCAGCGTATTCTCACCAACGAGGTTTATATCGGCGTTCTGGCGCAAGGCAAGCGCGGCACTCCCAACTACAAAGTCCGCGTTGTGAAAAGCAAGGATGAATCCGAGTGGGTCAAGGTAGAAAATGCGCATGAAGCTCTTGTCTCCTACGAGGACTTCATGGCGGTCAAGGTCATGATGCAGAGAGATATGCGCTGTTCACCCGATCAGGACGAGGCGCATCTGTTTTCCGGCTTCCTGTTCTGCGGAGACTGTCAGCAGCCAATGATCCGCAAGACCGTCCCGTCGAAGGCAAAAAAGTATATCTACTACGTCTGCTCCACCAATAAGCACAGCCGGACGTGCAGCCCGCACAGCATCGCCGCAAAAGAGGTTGAAGAGAAGGTCTTCCGTGCTATTCATGACCAGATCGAGCTTGTCATCAATCTGGAACACGCGCTTGCGATGATAGAGCGGCTTCCGTCTCAGAGCCGTAAGGCTTTCAATTACGAAGCCCAGATTGCAAAAATCGAGGAAGAGATTGAACGGTACCAAAAGCTCAAGCTGGGGCTTTACGAGAACTTCATCGGCGGCGTCATTGATAAATCGGAATACTTCGAGTTCCGCAGCAGCTACACCAAAATAATTGAGGACAAACAGGAGGCACTTCTGCGGGTCAAAAAAGAAATGAAGCAGACGGTGACAACCGGCACGACTGAACGGAACTGGGTAACGCTTTTCAAGCAGTATGAAAACGTCGAAGAGCTGAACCGCCGTGTGCTGATGTCCCTTGTTGACCGCATTCTGATTCACGAAAACCATGCAATCGAAATCGTCTTCAAATACAGGGACGAATACCAGCAGACGCTTGAATACGTTCTCGGCTATGCCGATGAACTGGATATTGCCGTATAAAGGAGGGATGAGCAAATGGCAAGAAAAAGCAGAAAGCAAATTGCAGTCGAAGAGCCGGTTATCGAATCTGTCTCTTCCGAGGTCTTCTCAACAGCCATCTATGCCCGTCTTTCCGTTGAAAACAGCGGCAAGTCCGAAAAGGTGGATGTCATCGCAAATCAGATTGAGATTTGCAAGTCGTACATTGCAGAGCGTCCCTACCTGAATCTGATAGATACCTATGTGGATAACGGACGAACGGGTACGGTTTTTGACAGACCGGAGTTCAACCGTCTGATGAACGACATCCGCACCGGCAGGATCAAGTGCCTTGTGGTTCGTGATCTCAGCCGGTTCGGGCGTGACTACATCGAGGCAGGAACCTATCTGGAACGGGTCTTTCCGCAGATCGGGCTTCGGTTTATCGCCATCAAAGAGAACTACGACAACTTTGATACGGACGGCTCCGGCGAAAGCCTCATCATCCCTCTGCAAAACATGATCAACACCCTTTACTCGAAGGACATCTCCCGCAAGGTTTCTACTGCGCTCAAAGCACAGATGGAAAGTGGAGAGTTCAAGAAGCGCAATCTCCCGTATGGTTATCGCTGGGATGAAGAACACAGCAATATGGTTTTCGATGAAGAAACCGCACCGATTGTCCGGAAGATTTTCCAATGGAAAATTGAAGGACTGTCCCTTCCTGCGATTGCAGACCGGCTTGATGCAATGAACGCGCCCAATCCGGAGTTTCAGAAGTATCAGGTCGGCGTCCGCACAGGCAATGCTACGGCAAAGAAGATTTGGAACAAGTCTTCACTGACTACCATTCTGGATAATCCCCATTACGTCGGAGATACCGTTCTCGGACGGACGCTGAACGCCATCTACAAGGGCGTCAAGAATCAGCATATCGACCGCGAGGAATGGATTGTTTTTCCCAATACTCACGAGGCGATTATCTCTCGTGAGGACTTTCAGAAGGTTCGTGAGATGCGGGACGCCGCTGCAAGGACGAGAGTTGAAAAGATGGAACGCACGGAAGAAATCCGTGCTACACTGATCAATCTCTTTGAAGACAAAATCGTCTGCGCAGACTGCGGCAGGAAGCTCTATTTCCATCGCAAGCGTGTTGACAAGCGTAAGGACGGCGCATGGTACGCCTTCTATGAGTGCAGCTCATCCGTCAAGCGCGGCAATCTCTGTACGCCGCACTATACGCGGCAGGACAAACTCGAAGCAGATGTGCTTGCGGCGATCCAGCTTCAAGTCAAGGCGGCTCTCAATTACGACAAGGTGCTTGCCAAACTGAGAAACAGCGAAGGCGAACGCAGCATCCGCGATCAACAGAATGCGCTCATCACAAGCCTGAATCTGAAACTCAGCGGCATCTCCAAGAAACGCACCCGGCTCTACGAGGACTTCACGGAAGGCGTTCTCGATGAAGAGGAATACGCCTTTGCCAAGAAAGCCTACGATGAGCAGTATGTCGATCTTTCACGGCGGTTGGATGAAGCGGTTCAGCGGAAGGTAAAGTTTGCCGAGGCAATGTCCGAGGACAACAAGTGGCTCACGCTGATGAAATCCGTCAGCGGTGCAACGATGCTCTCTCAGGAGTTGGTTGACGAGTCCGTAGAGCTTGTGAAAGTCCATGAGGACGGCTCAATCGAGCTGGTCATGAAATACGGCGATATTTACGCTCTGACCGTTCAGAGTATCAAGGAAGTACAGGAGGCGATGTAAATGAGCAAGGAATACAACATCGGCATCTACATCCGCCTCTCAATGGCTGATGAAGATACTGGCTATGGCAGCAAGGCGGAAAGTGACAGCATCGGCAACCAACGTATGCTCATCAATCGCTTTCTTGACAATCATCCGGAGCTGTCTCGCTGTCAGCGGTCTGAGTTTGCGGATGACGGTTATACCGGCACGAACTTTCACCGTCCTCAATTCACGCAGATGATGGAGAAGGTCAAGCGCGGCGAAATCGATCTGATCTGCGTCAAAGACTTTTCCCGCTTTTCCCGTGACTACATCGAAACGGGGAATTATCTGGAATGCACCTTCCCGTTCATGGGCGTCCGCTTTATTTCCATCAACGACGGCTATGACAGTGACGATTACAAAGGCACAACGGGAGGTCTGGAAGTAGTTATGCGCAGCATCATCTATGCGGCATACAGCAAAGACCTCTCCGTAAAGACCACATCGGCAAAAATCCAGATGATGAAGCAGGGTAAGTATGTCGGTGGCTACGCTCCATACGGCTACGTCCTGCATCCCACCATTCGGAACAAACTTGCCGTAGACCCGGAGGCGGCTGATGTTATCCGTCGTATTTTCCGCGAGGCGCTGGAAGGCAGCAACACCTCTCAGATCGCCCGCAGTCTGAATGATGACGGCATCCCGACGCCGGGGCAATACTTCAAGAGAAAGCATCCCGACAAGAAGAAGTTCAGTAACATGAGCGAGAAAATCAGTTGGGAAACCGTGATGGTCTACAACATCCTCAAAAACCTTGTTTACACCGGAACGCTGGTCAGCCGCAAAATGAAGTCCTGCGGTGTCGGCTCAAAAAAGCGCGTTGTCAATGAGCCGATCATCGTAGAAGGAACCCATGAAGCCATTGTCAGCAAGGAAGACTTTGAGCTTGCTCAGAAGGTCATTCGAGGTGGAGGACGGAATCCCACGCGCAAGCAGCATGACTATCCGCTCAAGGGACTTGTCCGCTGCGGAAACTGTAAACGTGCTATGACGCGCCGAAAGAACAAGGCTGGAATTCGGTACTTCCAGTGCATTCACTCGGTCAACAACGGAAACACAGACTGTCCGGTTGGCAGGAGCTTTCCGGAAATGGATATTGAGAAGGTTGTCTTCCATGCCATTGCTCAGTTTCTCGCTTTGGCACAGAAGGAAGCAGTCCAAAACCGAGAAGTCGGTGATCTTCGGAAATCTGCCATCAAGGAATGCGCTGATAAAATCCGTACTCTCCAAAAGCAGAACGAGCAGCACAAGGCGTCGAAGCTGAGACTCTACGAAAAGTACGCAGCCGGAAGTATCACGAAGGAAGCGTACATTCAGCAAAAGGCGGCAACGGACACGAAAATTGCTGAAAACGATGAAGCAATCCAGCGCAGTCACGAACGGATGAAGGAGCTTGACTCCGAGACCTCCTGTTCGGATGAAAAGCTGGATGCTGTCTGCGATCAGTACGCCGACTGCAAAGCTCTGACCTATGAGCTGACCCACGCATTCATTTCTGCGGTCTACATTTACGATCTCGACAACATAGAAATCGTCTGGAAGTTCAAGGACTTCCTCACTACATCAGAAGGAGAAGCCAAATGAAAGTATTTCTTTATATCCGCGTTGCCTGTGCGGATCAGCTTGCGGCAGCAAACCAGCGGGAAGAGCTGGAACGCTATGCGAAGGACAAAGGCTATGAGGTGGCTGCTGCTGTGGCGGCAGACGGCATCTCCGGCGTCCATACGGAAGGTATCATGAACTTCCTGCTGAACGAAGCCAAGAGTCAGGACATCGGTACGATCCTCACCCGCGACACCTCGCGAATCAGCCGGGACACTTCCTCTTTCATGAGGTTTGAGCGAAAGTTCCGGGAGAACGGCATCCGGTTCGAGTATCTGTCCAAGCCTGACAACGAGCTTCCGGTCACTCCGATGATGGAGGCATTTGCGGCGGCGTATAAGAAGCGTCGCACAAAGAACGGCAAAAGAGCATAGAGAAAACGCAAGCCGTTCACGGGTGGTTGTCCACCTATGAACGGCTTGTAAATTCTCAAAATTTTTTTAGTCCCTACTTGACACAAGAAGACATGAGCCGGTTAGGGCGAAACTACTTGCAGGTAGGGTTTTACACGGAAATGCTGTTCCCTCAAAAGGGTGTGCGTTTTATCGCTGTCAACGATAATGTGGACAGTGCCAGCGAGGGCATGGACAACGATTTTACCCCGCTGCGAAATCTGTTCAATGAATGGCTGGTGAGAGATACGAGCAAGAAAATCAAGGCAGTGAAAAAGTCAAAAGGCATGAGCGGCAAGCCTGTTACCAGCAAGCCGGTTTACGGCTATGTGATGGACGAGGACGAGAATTTTATTATAGACGAGGAAGCCGCCCCGGTGGTGCAGCAGATTTACCAGCTTTGCCTTGCCGGGAACGGCCCGACCAAGATTGCCCGTATGCTGACGGAGCAGCAAATCCCCACGCCGGGGACGCTGGAATATCAGCGGACAGGCAGCACCCGCCGTTATCACCCAGGCTATGAGTGCAAATGGGCGACCAACACCGTCGTTCATATCCTCGAAAACCGAGAGTACACCGGATGTCTGGTGAACTTCAAAACGGAAAAGCCTTCTTATAAGGTCAAGCACAGCATAGAGAACCCCGTCGAGAAGCAGGCCATTTTCGAGAACCACCATGAGCCGATCATCGACAAGGAAACATGGGAACGGGTGCAGGAGTTACGCAAACAGCGCAAACGCCCGAACCGCTACGATGAAGTGGGGCTGTTCTCCGGGATTTTGTTCTGCGCCGACTGCGGCCATGTGCTGTATCAGCAGCGGTATCAGAACAAAGACCGCAAACAGGACTGCTACATCTGCGGCAGCTACAAGAAGCGCACCCGCAACTGTACGGCGCACTTTATCCGCACCGATCTGTTGACCGCTGGTGTCCTGGCAAATCTCCGGCAAGTGACCGAATACGCAGCCAAGCATGAGAGCCGGTTTGTGAAACTACTTGTCCAGCAGAACGAGATCGGCGGCAAGCGAAAGACCGCCGCAGCCATCAAGCAGCTTGAACAGGCGCAGGAACGCATTTCTGAAATCAGCCGCATTATCAAGCGGCTGTATGAGGACAATGTAAACGGCAAAATCAGCGATGAGCGTTTCATGGAACTGTCGGCTGACTACGAAGCCGAGCAAGCGGAGCTGAAAAAGAGAGCCGCCGCCCTGCAAGCCGAACTGGACAAGTCACAGGCAGCTACCGTCAACGCCGAGAAATTTATGGGCATTGTCCGCAAGCACCTTGCCTTTGAAGAACTGACCCCCACTCTCTTGCGGGAAATGATCGAGAAAATTGTGGTGCATGAGTGCAGCTATGATGAGAACGGCACCCGCAGGCAGGACATTGAGATTTATTACAGCTTTGTCGGCAAGATTGACTTGCCCGAATAACCGCCCGACCTATCCGACACAATGGCCAAGTGTCGGATAGGAACGGCAAAATTTTTTGCACTTCTATTGCTTCTTTATCACACATAAGCAAAATCACAGGGCATTAAACAGCTTATGAGCGGCGGGGGCATTATCATTGTGGCGCAGACGGTGATTCCACAGCTTTCCACACTGTTCTCATAAGAGATAACCCTTCATGGGCGGAATCATTGACAAAATCACTGATTTTATAAAGGAAATGCTTCAGGGGTGGGTGCTTGACAACCTCGGCACGATGTTTACCGACGTCAATGACAAGGTAGGCACGATTGCCGGGGAAGTCAGCAGGACACCCAGTACATGGAACTCCGGCATATTCAGCATGGTAAGGACGCTGTCGGAGAATGTGGTAATCCCCATAGCAGGGCTGATTATCAGTTTCGTGCTGATTTATGAGCTTATCACAATGGTAATAGACAAAAACAATATGCATGACTTCGATACAAGCCTGTTCTTCCGTTTTTTATTTAAGGCTTGCATCGCTGTCATGCTGCTTTCCAAGACTTTTGATATTGTCATGGCGGTATTTGACGTTGGAAGCCATGTAGTGACGCAGGCGGCATCTTCCATATCAGGCTCAACAAGCCTTGATGTGGAAGCAACGCTTACTTCCATGTTCAACAGCCAGATTGACACAATGGGCATCGGGGAGCTGATCGGTTTAGGTCTGGAAACTATGGTAATCAGCCTGTGTATGAAAATCATGTCCGTCCTCATCACCGTCATTCTATACGGGCGCATGATTGAAATATACCTTTATGTATCGGTAGCGCCAATCCCGGCAGCGACAGTTACCAACCGGGAATGGGGTACAATCGGGACGAACTATTTAAAGGGGCTTGTCGCACTGGCGTTTCAGGGGTTTTTTATCATGGTATGCGTGGCGATTTATGCTGTGCTGGTGGCAAGCGTCGCAGTGGCGGGCAACCTGCACAGCGCATTATGGTCGGTAGCGGCATATACCGTAATCCTCTGTTTCAGCTTATTCAAGACAGGCTCTTTAAGCAAATCAATTTTCAATGCCCACTAAGCACAAAAGGCTGTGCTTGGCGGGCATTGCCCACGAAAGGAGCAAAATTTATGGCAATTTCAGTACCAGTGCCAAAAGACCTGAGTGGAATCAAGACAAAAGTAGCATTGAACCTTACCAAAAGGCAGATTATCTGTTTTTCGGGAGCTGCCCTTGTGGGTGTTCCCTTATATTTCCTCACAAAAGGGGTATTAGGCACACAGGGGGCGGCGATTATCATGGTGGGCGCAATGCTGCCATTCTTCTTTTTGGCTATGTATGAAAAAGACGGTTTCCCGGCAGAGAAGATTTTATACTTCATGCTCCGGCAGAAGGTACTCACGCCGGGAATCAGACCGTATAAATCGGAAAACCTCTACGAGCAGTTGGAGGAACGGGAAAAAATCAGGAAGGAGGTATGTTTCCTTGAAGAAAAAGCAAAAGGCGGCAGTGGGAAAGCCAAAGCCGCAGAAAAATAGGCAGACACCGGAAAAGGCAGGACTGACTTTTTCGGAAAAGAAACGTCTGTCAGAGCTTAGGCGTGTCCTTGCCGGGAACAGCAAAGAACAGGCGAAGCCGGACACCGCACAGAAAACCATTACATTCAAAAAAATGTACCGGGACGGCATCTGTCAGGTGGCGGACACTTATTATACAAAAATGGTGGAATTTTTTGATATTAACTATGACTTGCTGGAGGTGGAGGATCAGGCTGATATTCTGGAGGAATACAGCAAGCTGATTAACTATTTCGATCCGTCCATAAGATTCCAGTTATTCTTATTCAACAGGCAGGTCAGCGAGCAGGCGCTTGCGGAGCAGTTCGACACTCCCCTGCAGGACGATGATTTTAATGATATTCGTGAGGAATATACACAGATGTTAAAGCACCAGTCGGCAAAGGGTAACAATGGCATCATCAAGTCAAAGTACATTATTTTCGGCGTGGAAAGCACAGGCATCAAAGAAGCAAGGAGCAAGTTAAGCAACATTGAGAAAGATGTGGTACACAATTTAAACAATATCGGCACAAACGCCAGAGGTCTTGACGGGAAGGAAAGGCTCCGTATCTTACATGAGTATTTCAATCAGGGTACGATGGAGCCTTTCCGTTTTTCCTTTAAGGAACTGTCAGAGTCCGGGAAGTCAGTCAAGGACTATATTGCGCCGCCGGGGTTTGATTTCCGTTATCCGAGCCGCTTCAAGTCTGGCAGCATTTACGGGAGCGTGTCTTACCTTGACATGATTGCGCCGAAGTTTACGGACGAGATGATTAAGAAATTGCTGGACATTGATGATAACCTTACCCTTACCATGCACATGCAGACCATTGATCCGGTGGAAGCAATCAAGATGATAAAACGTGCGCTTACCGACATTCAGAAAATGAAGATTGAGGAACAGAAGAAGGCAGTCCGGAGCGGTTACGATATGGATATTCTGCCGACTGACATCGTGACGTATGAGAAGGACACGCTGGAACTGCTTGACGATCTGAACACAAGCAACCAGAAACTCATCAAAATGACATTCCTGATTACCTGTTACGGGAGGACAAAGAGGGAGCTTGAAAACCTGACGCAGAGGGTGTCCGGCATTATCCAGCAGGCAAACTGTAACTTGCGGTGTTTGCAGTATTTACAGGAGCAGGGGCTGATGGCAAGTGCGCCGATTGGGTGTAATGACGTGGGGATTGAGAGAAACCTTACCACCAAAAGCACCGCTGTCCTTGTACCGTTCTGCACACAGGAGCTTTTTATGCCCGCACCGGCTATTTATTACGGTCTGAACGCACTTTCCAACAACATGATTATGGCAGACCGGAAAAGGCTGCGTACACCGAACGGTGTTATTTTGGGGACACCGGGAAGCGGTAAGTCTTTTTCCGCAAAGAGGGAGATTTTGTCCTGTTTCCTTATCACAAAGGACGATATTATTGTCTGCGATCCGGAAGGCGAGTATTTCCCTCTGGTGCAGGCACTTCATGGGCAGGTGGTAAGGCTTGCCACCAATTCAAAGGATTTCCTGAATCCGATGGACATTCAGCTTTCCCACAAAGGGGATAAGGAAGCATTGAAGCTAAAGAGTGACTTCCTGATTACGCTGTGTGATTTGATTGCCGGAGGGAAGGACGGTCTGGAGAATGACGAAAAGGGCATTATTGACACCTGCATCAAGCATATCTATGACGGGTATTTCAAGCACCCGAAGCCGGAGAATATGCCCATACTGGAAGATTTGTATAATGCGCTGTTAAAGTATGAGCCGAAGGACGTTGCGCCGGAGCTGCAGAGGGAAGCGAAGCAGAAGGCGGTTCGGATTGCCAACAGCCTTGTACTGTATGTGCATGGCTCGCAGAACTATTTTAACCACCGAACCAATGTAGACGCACACAACCGGATCATGTGTTTTGACATTCGTGACTTAGGAAATCAGTTAAAAGAGATTGGGATGCTGATTGTGCAGGATGCGGTCTGGAACAGGGTGTCGCAGAACCGGGAGCGCAAAGTTGCCACAAGATACTACTGTGATGAGTTCCATTTGCTTTTGAAGGAAAAGCAGACAGCTATCTATTCGGTGGAGATTTGGAAGCGTTTCAGGAAATGGGGCGGAATCCCGACAGGCTTGACGCAGAACGTGGGCGATTTTCTGAAATCGGAGGAAATCGAGGGCATCTTGGGGAACAGCGATTTTGTATATCTGCTGAACCAGAACGCCAAAGACCAGCATATCTTGGCAGATAAGTTAGGATTGTCGGAGAAACAGCTCATGCACGTCACTAATTCCGAACCGGGAAGCGGTCTGATACTGTTTGACAATGTGGTTATCCCATTCGTGGATAAGTACCCGGCTAATACAAAGACTTTTGCGATTATGAACACAAAACCGGAGGAATCCGTAACGAAGGAAGATGAGGAAGGTTAATGGCAGAAAAGAAAGGGAAGAAAAAACAGGATACCGCCTACTGTAAAGAAGTAAATGCAGAGTTCCGTAAGGGAACTGAAAATGCCTTTACAAGTGGCGGCAGTGCTGCCTATCAGCCGAGGGATGCCGATACCAAGAAGCCGGGGCATGGTTCAGCCGGGAAAAGGCAGGCGGAAAAGGGTGTGCAGGCACAACAGCAGACTTTTGGACAAAAAGTCCAGAAGTCCGGGAATGGACAGTTACAGGAAAATCAAACTTTTTCAGAACATAAGGGCGTGGATACCCAAAAGGGAGATACCAGACAGCGGGAATCGAACCATGCTTCAAAAGCCAAAGCGAAAAAGCAGATGTACCAGACCACTTCTGGACAAAAAGTCCAAAAGTCCGGTGCGAAGCCGGGGCAGGAAGAAAAGCCTGATTTTGTCAAGGAGAGCAGTGGATTTACTGGGCAGGACAATTTCAGCCAGCCGGAGGAAATGGAGAAAAAACAGCCGGATACGGAAGATTATCACCGGAGGGATACTTACAGGCAGTCGCAGAAAAAAGGGAAATACCATAAAAAGCGGGTACAAAAGGAACACCGGGTAAAAGGCGGCACAAAGGAAAAAACGGAAAATAAAACCTTTACCGAAGAATCTTTTGCGGAGAATACCGGAAATCTGTTTCAGGGGGAAGGAGGCTCTGAATTTACAGGCAGTAAAAAACTGCAAAAGAAACAGCGGCAGGCAGGGAAAGCCGGAAAGAAGGTACAGAAGGCAAGGGCAAAGCTGCCAAAGACAAGGGAATACACTTTGCAGAGAGTATTTGACGAGAAAACCGGGAAGGGAAAATATGTGGTTGTCCCTCTGGATAAGGAAAAACCCTTCAAGCAGGAGGGCATACCAAAAACCACCATGCGCCGGATGCAGAATGAGAGCCGGAATTTTGTGCATGGGAAGATTGCTGAAACGGAGAAAGAAAATTCAGCAGTGGAGGGCGCACACAAATCAGAACAGAAAGGGGAAGAACTGTTTTCTTTCGTCAAAAGGCAGATAAAGGGAAAAGAGCAGAAACAGCGGGCGAAGGTGGCAAAGCTGGAAAAAAAGCAGTTTAAAAAGGAAGTCAATTTCCAGTACCAGAAGTTTTTGGAGGAAAACCCGCAGATGCAGAAAAAAGCGTTGCAGAAGCGGTTACAGAAACAGCGCATCAAGCGGGAGTACATCAAGGCTAGGAAGAAAGCGGCATCTGCCAAAACAGCGGAGCAGGCATTTGAAAAGACGAAAAACGGTGCGGTCACTGTGGCAAGGAAGTTACAGGAGTTTGCAAGGAAAAATGCCGGCTTGCTTGTGACGGTGGGCATCATGGCACTGCTCCTTATGATGATTATGGTTTCCGTATCGTCCTGTGGGGCGATGTTTGCGGATACGCAGTCTACGATTTTAGCGGCGAGCTATTTAAGCAAGCCGAAAGAAATTGACGCCGCTGATTTACAGTTTACCCGTCTGGAGCTTGACCTGCAGAAAGAGATTGACCGGGTGGAAACAGACAATCCGGGATATGACGAATATTCCTATAATCTTGGGGCAATCGGTCATAATCCGTTTACCCTTATCAGCTATTTATCCGCAGTCCATACGGAGTTTACCGCAAGTGAGGTGGAAAGTGAAATACAGGCTCTTTTTGACGAGATGTATGAGCTGACGCTCACGCCGGATACGGAAACGAGGACAAGGACGGTCACAAAGACTGGTACAAGGACAGTTACTGATCCGGTCACAGGAGAAGAAACCGAGGAAGAATATGAGTACGAGGAGGAAGAAGAATACGAGGTCAGTATCCTCAGAGTGACACTTACGGTCATACCGTTAGAGAGCCTTGTTTCCGGGAAAATGGATACCGAACAGGCGGAGATTTTTGCCATGTATGGGGAAACGAACGGTCTGCTTCAGGAGTTTGCTTCGCCGCTTAACCTCTACTGGTATTATTATGTGTCAAGCTATTACGGATACCGGAAAAACGAGGTCACAGGGAATGAGGAATTTCACCGGGGCGTGGATATAGCAGTCCCGACAGGCACAACCGTATATGCGGCACATGACGGTATGGTGACAGCGGCGGCATACGACAGCCACTATGGGAATTATGTAGCGATTGAGATAGACGGTTATACAACCAAGTATGCCCACATGGACAGCTTAAGCGTGAGTGCGGGGCAGACAGTGGAAAAAGGGGCAGTCATCGGGACAACCGGCAATACCGGGAGCAGTACAGGAAGCCATTTGCATATCGAATGTTTATATAACGGGGAGTATTACAACCCGCTATTTTATTTTGATGTGGGCGAAGGCACACTGTACGGGGAAACACCGGGCGGACTGCCGGGGAACGCCATACCACCGGATGCCTACGATGATGCATCGGTGCAGGCTCTTATGGAGGAAGCCGCAAAATATTTAGGATTCCCGTATGTGTGGGGCGGTTCAAGCCCTTCCACAAGTTTTGACTGTTCTGGTTTTGTCTGCTGGGTATTTACCAACAGCGGAGTACACAACCTTCCACGAACCACCGCACAGGGGATTTATGACCAGTGTACGCCTGTTTCCGCATCGGACGCAAAGGCAGGGGATATTATATTCTTTACCGGGACTTACAATTCAGCCGGGGCGGTGAGCCATGTGGGGATTTACTGCGGCAACGGTACAATGATACACTGCGGCGATCCGATCAGTTACGCAAGCATCAATTCCCCGTACTGGCAGAGCCATTTTTATGCGTTTGGCAGGCTTAACTGACAATAAAGTGATATAGCAATTTCATAACTAAAAAAGGAGAGTGATACTATTAAAATCGGATTGATTGATGTGGACAGTCACAATTTCCCCAATTTGTGTCTGATGAAATTGTCTGCCTATCATAAGGCGAGGGGCGATACGGTGGAATGGCATGATGGGAGGAAACATTATGACCTTGTATATATGAGCCGAGTGTTTACAGATAGTTATTCAAAGGATTATTCTGGCACAATCCATGCTGACCACATTATAAGGGGCGGCACTGGGTATGGACTTGAAAACTATCTGCCGGAAGAAGTAGAGCATACATATCCAGATTACGCATTATACCCGAAATTTGCGGGAACAGCATACGGTTTTCTGTCAAGAGGGTGTCCTCGTGGATGCGGTTTTTGCATTGTAGGGGATAAAGAGGGGCGCAGGACAAAAGCGGTTGCTGACCTAGCCGAGTTCTGGAATGGGGAAAGGGAAATAAAGCTGCTTGATGCGAATCTGTTAGCCTGTCCGGATTGGGAACGGTTATTACAACAGCTTGTGCAAAGTGGCGCAATGGTGGACTTTACACAGGGGCTTGATGTGCGCTTGATTACTCCGGAGAAAGTGGAGATGCTGAATAAAGTGAAAACAAAAATGCTGCACTTTGCTTGGGATAATCCGGAAGATGACCTGACAGGGTATTTTAAAAGATTTTCAGAGCTTACAACTGTGAATGATTACCGGAAAAGACGGGTGTATGTGCTGACAAACTATAACAGCAGCCACGAACAGGATTTGTATAGGATATATACTCTGCGGGATATGGGTTTTGATCCTTATGTGATGGTATATGAAAAACCCACCGCACCGCCTGTTACCAGAAAACTGCAAAGATGGGTAAATAACAAATGGCTTTTCAGAGCTGTACTGGATTTTAATGATTTTGATCCCGTCGGATGGGAAAAGCGGAAAAAACAGAAGGAAGTGAGGAATTTATGACAAAGGAACGCATTGAAAAGGAGCTTACCAAAGTGCGGGCGCAGCTTGAAACATTACAGGCGAAGCAGAAGGATTTGGAAGAACAGAAGCGCATGGCGGAAAGAGCCGAAAAAATGGATATTATCGAAAAGCATAAAATCTCGTCCGAGAAGCTGCAATTACTCATTAAATTCAGCGAGGACGAGATTTTGAAGTTATTGGAAGAAAAAGAAAACGCAAAGGAGATGGCAGGAAATGAAGAAAAAGTTATCAGTTAGGGCAGTGGCGTCGCTGCTGTTATCGGCATTATTGTTCTGTATGCCCATAGGGGCGGTTATGGCGAACAGCGGGAATACGGTAGACGCTTATGCGGAGGAAAGCAATACCGGAGGGGAAACAGAGGAAAGCGCCAAAGCAGAGGGCAGCAAAGAATCGGAGGAAAGCACTGAAACAGAACCCGGTGACAGCGGAGGGGAATCAGAAGAAGAAACGGAGGGTGGAACGGTATCGGGGAATGAGATTCCAAAGCCGGAATGTACCTGTAAAGAAAAATGCACACAGTATTCCATTGACAAAGATTGTGAAGCCTGCAAGGAGGATTACAGCTTATGTGAATATGTGAACCCAAATGTAAAAATCACAATCTCCACTCCGTCCGGGTGGCACAATGACACCACAAAGGTACATATCTCCATAGAAGATGTGGCACATTCCGGCAATTTCACCATAAAGACCGTACAGGCAAAAGTCGCACAGAATGGGAGCTGGACGGACATCACAGAGGATATGTATGTGGAGATTTCGGAAAATACCACCGTCTATGTGCTTGTGACAGACCAGAGGGGCAAGACCTATGAGAAGAACCGTTATATTAAATGTTTTGATTTCACGAAGCCTACCCTAAACGCTGCAGTCAGTGACGGTCTGTTAAGCGTACAGGCGCATGATATGGATTCCGGCATCAAGGCGGTGTATGTGAACGGGTATGAGTTTACGGAGCTTACAAACGGTGTCTTAAATATCCGCCTGCAGCAGTTTGACGCAGGCTACCAGTATTTTACCATTTCCGCTATGGATAATGCCGGGAATATGTCAGAGGTTTATAAAACAGCCAACCCATATTACACCGATCCGGAAAAAGAGGACAGCGGTGAGAAGAACCCGGCAGAGCAGCTCCCGGTCAATGCACAGGCAACCAAGCCTTCCTCTGCCACCGCACAGGTAACGGAGCATACCAAAACGGACAGTGACGGGAACACCGTATCAGAATTAAGCCCGGCAGAACAGAAAAAACAGGCAATGGCGGAAGCGGCTGCATCGGAGAAAAAGGAAGAATCCGGGGAGAAGGAAAAAAGCGAAACCGGGAAGGAATTTTATACAATCCAGACCGCATCGGAAAAAGTGTTCTACCTTATCATTGACCGGGACGGGGAGGAAGAAATGGTGTACTTCCTGACGGAAGTTACGGAAAATGATCTGTTAAACGTGACAGCGGACAACAGCGAAACCTTACCGAAAAATTCCGCTGCTCTGGAATCTGCAATCCCTGTGTCGGAGGGCGCACTGCCCAATAACAACGGGGAACAGGAAACAGAAGAAGAACTTACGGAAGAACCAGACGGGGACGGGGAAGAAAATACCGAAGAACCTGAACCAGAGCCGGAGAAAGCAGAAGAAAACCCGATGGCAACCTATATCATTCTTGGAGTTGTGGCAGTTATCGCTATCGGCGGCGGCTATTATTTCAAGGTAGTCCGGAAAAAGAAAGAGGAATTTCTTGACGAGGACGATGATGAGGAGGACGAGGAAGAAGAATACGAAGATGACGAGGAAAACGAGGACAGTGAGGACGATTTTTTTGAGGATAAAGAAGGAGAGAATGAATAAATGCAGTTAGTGATAACGGAAAAACCAAGTGTTGCAAGAAGTATTTCAGAAGTAATCGGCGCAACGGAAATCAGTGACGGATATATGGAAGGGAACGGGTATATTGTGAGCTGGTGCGTGGGGCATCTGGTGGAGCTGGCACAGCCGGAAAGCTACGGGGAGCAGTGGAAGAAATGGACGTATGAGAGCCTTCCCGTAAAGCCGGAAAAATGGCAGTATGAGGTCAAGCCGGACACGAAAGCGCAGTATGACGTGCTTTGCCAGTTGTTGCACAGGAAAGATGTCACCGCTACAATCTGTGCCACTGACGCCGGGCGGGAGGGCGAGCTTATCTTCCGTCTGGTGTATGAAATGGCAGGCTGTGACAAGCCGATCAAACGCCTGTGGATTTCCTCAATGGAGGAAAGCGCAATCAGGGAAGGGTTTGGGAATTTACAGCCGGGGAGTGATTACGATAATTTATACCATTCCGCACTGTGCAGGCAGGAAGCGGACTGGCTTGTGGGCATCAACGGTACAAGGCTGTTCACTGTTTTGTATGGCGGCAAAGTCCTGAAGGTGGGCAGGGTGCAGACACCCACCCTTGCGATGCTGGTGGACAGGGAAACAAAGATTATGAATTTCCAGAAGGAAAAATATTACATGGCACATATCCTGATGGATGGGATAGATGCCGCCACCGGGCGCATTGATGATAAAAAGAAAGCAGATGAGATTGTGGGAGCTTGTCAGAATGGGCAGGCTCTTACCACGTCTGTTGTAAAAGAGGAAAAGACAGTCATGCCGCCGAAGCTCTATGACCTCACTACGCTCCAGAGGGATGCGAACCGCCTGTTTGGGTTTACCGCAAAGCAGACCTTAGAGTACACACAGAGCCTTTATGAGAAAAAGTTAGCCACATATCCGAGGACGGACAGCCAGTTTCTGTCTGATGACATGGGGCAGACCGCAGAGGGCGTAATCGAAGCGGTGTTCCATTCCCTGATGTTTGAGGAAAATAAAGCTCCCAGACCGGATATAAAGAGGATTCTGAACAGTAAGAAAGTGACAGACCACCACGCCATTATCCCCACAATGGAGATTGCGAAGGCTGACCTTGCGGCACTGCCGGAAACGGAGCGTAAAATTTTATCTCTGGTTGCGAACCGCCTTTTATGCGCCACCGGGGAGAAGCATTTATATGAAACAGTCAAGGCAGAGTTTTCCTGTAACGGACACACATTTACTGTTTCCGGGAAGTCTGTCACGCATAACGGGTGGAAATCTTTTGAAGATGCCTTTAAGCGTTCCTTTAAAATCTCCGGGAATCAGGAGGAAGAAAAAGAGGAAAAGAAGCTGCCGGAACTGTCGGAAGGGCAGGCATTTGACGGTGTGCAGACGAAAATCAGTGAGCATTTCACTTCCCCGCCGAAGCATTTTACAGAAGATTTATTATTATCTGCAATGGAACGTGCCGGGGCGGAAGATATGGGCGACGATGTGGAGCGGAAAGGCTTGGGTACGCCTGCGACAAGGGCGGACATCATTGAAAAGCTGGTAAAAGACGGTTTTGTAAAGCGTGAGAAAAAACAGATCATACCCACCGAGGACGGATTGAAGCTGATTACAGTCCTGCCGGACGTTGTGAAATCCCCGAAACTTACTGCCGATTGGGAAAATGCCCTGACACTGGTAGCAAAAGGGGAGCTTCCAATGGAGGACTTCATGGCGGAGATTGAAAACATGGTGTCGGAGCTGATACACACCTACCATGAGGTCAGCGACGAGCAGAAAAAGATGTTCGCACAGGAACAGACGGTGCTTGGGACGTGTCCGAACTGCGGCGGTCAGGTGGTAAAGGGGAAATTCGGTGCGTACTGCGTAAAGAAATGCGGCATGAATGTGAGCAGGGTAATGGGAGCTTCACTTACCGACATACAGGTAAAGGATTTGCTTGCCGGAAAGAAAATCCTGTTAAAAGGGTTAAAGAGCAAGGCGGGCAAACCTTATGATGCCTATATCATTCCGAGTGGGACGGAGGAATACCACTATACCAAAGGCGGGGAAGAAAAAAGCGGGGTACAGTTTAAATTTGTCATGGAATTTCCAAAAAAGAAATCTTCCGGCGGGAAGAAAAAATAAAGGGAGGAAAAGATATGTTTACAACAGGAGATAAGTTATTAAACATGATGAAAGAGGAAGAAGTCAGCATTATGGAGCTTTCCAGAATGTCAGGAGTGCCGGAGCGGACAATCATGGATATTCTGGCGGGCATCAGGGAGCCGGAGCTTGGGGTAGTATGCAGGATTGCGGACGGACTTGGCATCTGTGTCCATGAGCTTCGTGCCGATGAGGAACAGTATGCAATATCCGTACAGAAAGATACCCTTGCAAAGCTGATTGTAGTCAGCGAGATTAACGGTGTGGAACTGGAGGAACTGATACATACCATTCTGGAAAAAGGCATTGAGGAAAATGGTTTCTATGAGTAATGCCGGAAAGTAACAGGAAACAGGCTGCAAGATACACATTTTGTATTTTGCAGCCATTTAGGAAGAAGGTGATTTGAAAATGATTGTGGAAATATAGATTGATTGATATAATTAACGATAGCTGGATGGCATAATTAAATACAAACAAAAAATTAGCGCAAAACTAGAAAGATGTGTAAGTGCCATATAAACTATTGTTAGATATATAGGAGAGAGATTATGAAGAAAAAAAGAAAGAATAAGCAGATACCTTTTGATGAGTTTTACAGTAATGGTTTTTTAGAGTTGGGACGAATGGGAAATATAGTGTCTTTGAAGAATAATTTTACGGAACAAGACATTTTAGAACGAAATACAGAATTGGCGCAACAGTATGATGAAAAGAAAGCTGAAATTGATACATTAGTTATGGATATTCGGGAGCATATTAGCAAATGTGATCCCTTATCGTTATTGATGGTAGCTATGGATCGTGGAATGGTTAATTTATTCAATACTGTTTCTGAGATACAGATAGAAGGAAAACAAAATTTTGAATTAAGAACAGTTGAATATATACAGAGTATTTTAGTTTCACAGGAGAATTATTCTGAAGGATTTAAGGATAATCAAGAAGAGTTAATTGAAAATGTGTTAGAAAAAGTTGATGAACTGTATATAAAAACACAGATTTTCTATATTTTTTGGGCAGCTAAGACGATGATTGACGATGCAGATTTAGATGAAAAAGATATACAGTATATTATGGAAGCACAACTAATGGGAAATGTGCGAGGTAAAAGATACCAGTTTCAGCAGCTTACAAATATGGAGAGTTTACTATTACCTCATTCAGATAAGATGCGAGAATTATATGGGGTATCAGCACAAGATTTATTAGAGGGATTAGAAAAGTTAGAATATTCGCTTTCATCAGCTAAACTAGATTCTATGAAAGGAATGTTTAATGAATTCTTGGAGTTTCAAAAAGCATCAGAGGGGAAAAACTTGGAAGATGTTGAAAAACTTTTAGATGAAATTAGAGATAGTCAACAAAATTTGGAATTATGCGAAAAGTGTTTTGGAACACAGCTGTATGATATAAAGAAAGTAACAGGTTGGAGTGATACATTAATAAATAGTTTATCGTGGGATATTGGTGAATGTAAAGATTTTATAGATGAAAAAGATTTCTCAGGCTGGATTATACGTGATTTGCCTGTTCAGAAAAGACCATTTATAAAAATAGGCGAATCTAGCTATTGTTTTGATTATTATAATTTATTTGATAATATCTATCGTATTATTCAAAAAGATATGAAAAGACATGATAATGAATATACAACACAATGGGCAGATATACAACAGAAAGCGAGTGAAACTTTAGTAGAAGATCAATTTAAACGGCTTTTACCGGGATGTCAGACTTATGTAGGTAATTATTATCCGATAGGCAGTTCATTAAAGAAAATGGATGAAAATGATATATTGGTACTATATGATGATACTCTTATTATTGCGGAAGTTAAGGCAGGTTCTTTTACATATACTCCAGCAATTACAGATTATAAAGCACATAAAAAATCTTTTGATGCATTGATTGGGAAGGCAGATTATCAATGTGAAAGAACATTGAACTATATAGAAAGAAATAAGCAGGTGACATTTTATGATGATAAAAAGAATGAAAAGGTAACTATTAGTAGGGATAAGTTCCAAAATATATTTACATTTTGTGTAACGGTTGATAATTTTAATGCTTTTGAAGCGAAGATTGAGAAGATGAATTTCTTGCAGGTGAACAGTGGAACAATAGCAATTAGTGTGGATGATTTGGAAGTATACACAGCATATTTTAATTCACCGTTATACTTTTTGCATTATCTAAAACAGCGTAAAACAGCAACAAGGTCAAAAACTCTATTACTTAGCGATGAACTGGATCATTTGGGAATGTATATTGTTCATAATAACTATGAAATGTACGCAGATGAATTTGATGATTGTGATTCTTTTGCCGCTTATGGTTATAGAGAGGATTTAGATGCGTATTTTGCAAGTTTACATTGTGAAGAAGTGGAGAGTAATAAACCGGTACAAGAAGTTCCAGATGAGATTAGAAAAATTATTTCTGTTGTAGAGGAAAAGAAATTGTATGGAAGAGTATCTTTTGTAAATTTCTTGTTGGATTATGCACCTGAAACTAGAAGTCAGCTTGTGGAAACTATTCATTATTTATTAAAACGACAGAGAGAGATAGGTAGAATGTTCCCAGCATTTAGTAATGGGGATGTTATGTATGGATGCTTTGTTAAACAGAATGGGATTAAGGAGTTTAGCGAAGAAGACAGACTTAATTATATGTATGCAAATATGATGAGGGTAGGACAAAATGAAAGCTGGTATATTTTTCTTCAATATGACGAATCAGATGAGTTGCAAGATGTAACTTATAAAAAATTATATATTGAAGACATTGATAAAGAAGGGTATGATAAGGATAAATTAGAGAAATATGCAGATTTTCTTTATCAAAATAGGGTTATAGAAACATTAAAGAAAAAGCAGAAAAAGAAAATATATCCGAATGATCCATGTCCATGTGGTAGCGGAAAGAAATATAAAAAATGTTGTGGTAAGGCATAATTGTAGCAGTATTGAAAAGTACTTAGGAGAAATCTTAGGTACTTTTCTTATATAAATATAAAGATTTTAGGAAAGGAGCAGACAAAAATTGAATAAAGTTTACCGTCACTGGTGGCAATGGCTTATGAACGAACCATAGCCACCTTTTTTATTGCCCAAAAACAATAAACAGGAAATGGAGGTTTACCATGAGAAAATATGACTTGATTTCCGCACTTTCCGCAGAAACATCAAAGGAAGTGGCGAGGAATGAAGAAAGCTGGAAGAAATATCTGAACACAGCATCAAGGCTCTACAAATACCCGTTCAAAGACCAGCTCCTTATCTATGCCCAAAGACCGGATGCCACAGCCTGCGCTTCCATAGAGATATGGAATGACAAAATGCACTGTTGGGTAAACAAAGGGGCAAAGGGGATTGCCCTGATTGATGAAGAAGGAAGTCCTTACACCGGACTGCGGTATGTCTTTGACATATCGGACGTGCATAAGGCAAGGCGTATCGGGCGTTTCCCCCAGCTATGGGAAATGAGAGAGGAACATCAGGAAGCGGTGCTTGACCGTCTGGAAGGGATTTACGGGGATACCAACAAAGAAGCCGGGTTTACGGACAGGATCAGGGAGATTGCTGCCCGGATTGCACAGGATTGTTATGGGGAGCTTGCTTCGGATATGGAATATCTGAAAGAGGGAAGTTTTCTGGAGGAACTGGACGAACTGAATGTTGCTGTGCGTATCCGGGAAACGCTGGCGGACAGTATCGCTTACATGGTCTTAAAGCGGTGCGGCATGGATGATGTGGAGCTGGCAGAGGAAATCCAGTTCCCTTATATCCATGAATTTAATACGGTGGAAACCCTGTCGCATATCGGGGACAGCATATCCGATTTATCCAAGCCTGTCCTTATGGAAATCGGGAAGGCAATCGGGGCGTATGACAGGGCGTATGCCAGAAATGAAGCATCGAAAAATTTAGTTGAAAAAGGACTTGCAAATACTGTTGACACACGCTATAATGCTTTAAAGCGTGAAAGTGAAGCGCAGGACGTACAACCTACCACACAGACCGGAAATGCCGGGGAAAGGGGAAATAATGATGAATCTGACCTACGAGAAAAACGGGGATTATCTGATACCGATGTTACAGATGGACGAGCAGCCGGAGGGGACACTGACAAAGTACGGGCTGATGAGGAAGAATTACTTACAGGAACACAAGAAGGGAATCTACACCGGACTTCTGCTGAAAGGGAAGCTGAAAGAGCATCTTCTGGCTATTCAGGAACAGGCAGAACAGAGGATGGAACTGCTGACAGCGCAGATGGCGAAAGCGGAGGGCGTGACGGAGGAACTGAAAGCCACCAATCAGATGAAATGGGTGGGGATGATGAACAACATCAGGCACTCAGCGGAGGAAATCGTGCTGAAAGAGCTGATATACAGCCTGTAAATGAGGAAGAAATAACTGAAAATAAGGAGCTGCCAGAGCCGGGTAATGGAGAAAACACATTATCCGGCTTTTCTTTGTTTGAAATTGAAAAGGGTATTTTGCAGTTTGACGAATTTATGGAGCATAAATGCCCGGATATTGCCGGGGTAATGCTTTTTGAGCCGGATAAGGGAAAGCAGACGGAATATATCAAAAACAGTTACAGGCATGGGGAATATACGGAGTTTTATGTTGGGGAGGTAAGAGCCGGGTACAGGGCGGATGAGAACGGTCTGACCGTCTGGAGAGGGAACTACCTGAACCGGACAGCGGAATCGTCTGTGTCATGGGAAACTGTGAGGGACAGCATCGCTTTTTATATGGAGAAAGGCGAATATCTGAAAGAGGGGCAGATACCGCAGTGGGAAGAACCAGAGCCAAAGGAAACGGAAGTTTACCAACAGCTTAGCCTTTTCCCAAGTATCGAGGAACAGATCGGCACGATTGAAGCGGCGCAGGCAGGAGAGAAATACATCATGCCCGCCGCTTTTTCTTTGCCCAAAGAACAGCTTGAAGCCATTCTGCGTACAGGCGGCGGACGGGATAACAGCAGAAGCCGCATTTATGCAAAGTACCAGCAGGGCAAGACGCCGGAGGAAATGGCGGAGTTTCTGAAAAACGAATACCGGACTACCGGGAAAGGCTTTGACTTTGGGAACAATCCTATTTCTGTCTGGTTCAGTGAATCCGGTATGAGTATCGGCTACGGGATGTCTGCAAAGGAAAATCCGGTTGCGGTGATGGGCTGGCAGGAAGTGGAGGGCATTGTCCGGTCTATGGTGGAGAATGGCACTTATATGGGCGCTAATGAAGTGTTCCTTGTGGACGCAGTGGAGCGGCAGAGGGTGTCAAATGACCTGTTCAATTTCTTCCGGGACGGTATCGGGGAAGTGCCGGAAAACATACCCATAAAGAATTATAACCACCCGGAAAGCATCACAAACCTTTGTGAGCTTTTATCCACGCAGGAAGGGCGGGATATTGTTTCCGGGGAGCTTTCCAAAGCGAAAGAACAGCTTGAAGCCGGGGAAAAGCAGATAAAGTGGCGGTATGTGAAAAGTCCGGGGCATCTGCTTTCAGAGATAGCAGATTTAAGTGTGGAAAAAAGAGAATATCCGGCACAGGACAGTGTGGAGGTGCGGAATGAGGATTTTATCACACAGGACGAGATAGACACCCGGCTGACAGGCGGCAGTAACTTTCATCATGGGCAGTTCCGCATTTATGAGTATTTCATGGAGGGGCATGATAAAAAAGATAATATTGCTTTCCTTAAAAATGAATATGGAACAGGCGGCAGTTCCCACGCACTGATCGGGAGCGACAAAGGGCATGAAGACCATGACGCAAAGGGTATCCGTCTGGAAAAGGGCAGTTATGGAAACCCATACGCAAAAGTCCTTTTGAAGTGGAATGTGGTGGAGAAGCGTATCAGCGAGCTTGTTAAAGCGGATAAATATCTTTCGCCAAAGGGCAAAGAAGCCTATGCACAGTATAAAAAAGAGCAGGCGGAGGAAGCCATGCGCCGGGAGCAGGAAAAGCTGGAGCATGGTATCCGGGTAGAGTGCAAAAATGCCATAGAACAGGCGATTGCAGAAAAATTTGATGGTTATACACTTCCGAGGGATACCGCCGAGGGCATTATCAGGCAGTACGGGAAGGAGCGTGTAGAGATTGTCCTTGCCAATACAATCACGCATTTATCCCATGACGGGAGGTTTTCCCCGAACAATAAGGAGTGGGCAAAAAGCCTTGTGCCTTCCGCTGACTGGCAGACAAGGGATTATATCGTCACTTCCCACCCGGCTGTGCTGGACGGTTTTACCAATCAGGCAAGAAGGTACATAGAACGTGACAGGGAGCCGGAGAAGGCGGCTGTACCGGAACGGGAAGCAGAAACTTCCAGAGAAAAAGCACAAAATCCTGAACCGGAAAACAAAATTAGTGACAGTGAGAAGGCACTGGCTGAAAGGCTTGCGGAGATGTCTGCTGTGGTAAAAATCTGCGGTGCGCTGTCCATGAGAGATGTGGTCGGCTGGAATGAGGATACCGGGGAGGTTGCCATTGAGGACGCTGACAGGCGGTTAGAGGGCAAAGCGGTTTATGATACTTTATTTTTAGAAGCCGCCGATTATGTCCTGATGCAGTCATTAAGCGGCAATACAGAAAAAGCGGTGGAGATGGATGCTCTGCTGAAGGAAGCACAGAAATATGCGGCACGTTATGAGAATGAGCCAAAAAAGCAGAGGGAAGAAAAAGCTGCGGAGGAAGTTTCAAAGGCAGAGCCGGAAGATTTATCTGAAGAACCGGAACGGGAAGAAACGGAGAATATAGAGCCAATACCAGAAACTGATACAGAAAAGGCAGGACAGCCAGAAACGGGGAGTATTCCGAAAGAAGATATTTCTAATACGGAAGATGATTTTCCCGATATTGACGCACAGGCAGTCCGGGAGCGTTTGGAAAAAGCAGGCATTGTGGACGGGCAGCTTGTAGATGAAAACGCCTTAGAGAACGATCCGTTTATCAGGCAGGTCATGGGTGACGTGGAAGCGCTGACGGGGGAAAACGACACAGAGCCGGGAAAAGCATCAGAAAAAGAGCCGGAGATTGATAAGTCGGGAGCAGTAAATTATCATATTTCTTTTAATGAAGCCGAAAACACCGGGAAAGGATTTGCGCCGAAAGAGAAGTTCCGCCAGAATATAGAAGCCATACGCACCCTTGAAAAGATTGAAGGCGAACACCGTACCGCTACACCAGAGGAACAGGAGATTTTAGCAAAATATGTAGGGTGGGGAGGTCTTGCCGATGCTTTTGATTCTTCCAAAGCGAATTGGGCGAATGAATATCAGGAATTAAAGAGCCTGTTATCCCCGGAGGAATACGCTTCCGCAAGGGAAAGCACGTTAAATGCCCATTATACAAGTCCGGTCATCATTCAGGCAATCTATGACGCAGTGGGGAAAATGGGATTTACCAGAGGGAACGTGTTAGATCCCGCCGCAGGGATAGGGAATTTCTATGGCTGTCTGCCGGAGGGAATGAAGGAAAGCAGGCTGTACGGGGCGGAGCTTGACGGGTTGACCGGGCGGATTGCAAAACAGCTTTACCCTCATGCGGATATTAAGATAACAGGATTTGAGAATACCAGTTATCCCAATGACTTTTTTGATGTTGCGGTGGGAAATGTGCCTTTCGGACAGTATAAAGTGTCTGACAGGCAGTATGACAAGCACAATTTCCTTATCCATGACTATTTTTTTGCAAAGACACTGGATAAGGTCAGACCGGGCGGCATTGTCGCTTTTGTCACTTCAAAGGGGACAATGGATAAGAAAAATCCGGAAGTGCGGAAATACCTTGCACAGCGGGCGGAGCTGTTAGGGGCGGTCAGGCTTCCGAACACAGCGTTTAAGGAAAATGCGGGTACGGAGGTCACTTCGGATATTCTGTTTTTAAAGAAGCGTGACCGGGTAATGGATATAGAGCCGGATTGGGTGCATCTGACGGAAAAAGACGGTATTGTGATGAACCAGTATTTTGCAGACCACCCGGAGATGGTATTGGGAAAAATGGAGATGGTTTCCGGGGCACATGGCATGGAAAGCGCCTGCCTGCCGGACACTTCACTTCCCTTGTCGGCACAGCTTAAAAATGCGCTTTCCCATGTGGAGGGCAGCATCGAGCAGGCGGATTTTAACGAGATTGACGATGAACTGGCAAAGGAAAACATACCCGCCGATCCGGATGTGAAGAATTACAGCTATACGGTGGTGGACGATACCGTATATTACCGGGAAAATTCCATTATGAAGCCTGTGGACGTGTCGGAAAAGGCAGAGCAAAGGATTAAGGGCATGGTGGCAATCCGGGACTGCACACAGGAGCTGATAAATTTTCAGTTGGAAGAATACCCGGAGGATATGATTCAAAACAAGCAGACGGAGTTAAACCAGTTATACGATGATTTCTCCAAGAAATTCGGTCTTATCAGTTCACAGACCAATAAAAGGGCGTTCAATCAGGATTCCAGTTACTGCCTGTTATGTTCCCTTGAAAGGCTGGACGATGAGGGGAACTTCATCGGCAAGGCGGATATGTTCACGAAGCGAACCATTAAAAAGCAGGAGGTTGTGACAAGCGTGGACACAGCCAGTGAAGCACTGGCGGTATCGCTGAGTGAAAAGGCAGGCGTGGACTTAGCGTATATGTCACAGCTTGCGGGTAAAAGCGGGGAAGAAATTACAAAGGAGCTTGCGGGGGTAATCTTCCAGAACCCGGTGACAGAAGAATGGGAAACTGCAGACGAGTATTTAAGCGGGAATGTGCGGGAGAAGCTGTCAGTGGCAAGAACCTTTGCGGAGAACCACCCGGAATATGCCATTAACGTAACTTCATTGGAGGGCGTACAGCCGAAGGAGCTTGACGCATCGGAGATTGAGGTGCGGATCGGCGCAACATGGATTTCCACGAAATATATTGAGGATTTCATGCGTGAAACCTTTGAAACGCCGGAGTACCTGTTTGACCGTAAGGCGATGGGCGTACAGTATTCCAATGTGACCGGGCAGTGGAACGTGAAGGGGAAAAATGCGGACAGGGGAAATGCGCTTGTCAACATGACCTATGGCACAAGCCGGGCAAATGCTTACAGGATTTTGGAAGATTCCCTGAACCTTCGTGATACCCGCATCTTTGATGTGGTGACGGAGGACGGGAAGGAAAAGAGAGTCCTCAATAAAAAGGAAACCATGCTTGCAAGCCAGAAGCAGGAAGCCATACGGGAAGCCTTTAAGGATTGGGTATTTCGTGATCCGGAGCGCAGGCAGGACTTATGTGCAAAGTATAACGAGCTTTTTAATTCCACAAGACCGAGGGAATATGACGGTTCACACTTAAAATTCCCCGGCATGACACCGGACATCATACTAAGACCGCACCAGCTTAACGCTGTGGCGCATCAGCTATACGGGGATAATACGCTGCTTGCCCACTGTGTAGGGGCAGGAAAGACCTTTGAAATGATTGCTGCAGCAATGGAGAGCAAGCGGCTGGGGCTGTGCCAAAAGAGCTTATTTGTTGTGCCGAACCATTTGACAGAGCAGTGGGCAAGCGATTTCCTGCGTCTGTATCCGGGGGCGAATATTTTAGCGGCTACAAAAAAGGATTTTGAACCCGCCAACCGGAAAAAGTTCTGTTCCAGAATCGCAACAGGGGATTATGATGCTGTGATTATCGGTCATAGTCAATTCGAGAAAATTCCGCTTTCCACTGAAAGACAGATGGCGATGATTGAAAGGCAGATAGCAGAGATTGAAATGGCAATCGAAGCCCTGAAAGCGGAGAATGGGGAGCGTTACTCCATTAAGCAGATGGAGAAAACAAAAAAATCGCTGAACACAAGGTTGAGCCGCTTAAATGATGCAAGCCGGAAAGATAATGTAGTGACCTTTGAACAGTTGGGCGTAGATAAGCTGTTTGTAGATGAAAGCCATAATTATAAGAACCTCTTTTTATATACAAAGATGCGGAATGTGGCGGGCATCGCACAGACAGAGGCACAGAAATCTTCGGATATGTTTGCAAAGTGCCAGTACATGGACGAACTGACCGGAGGGAAGGGCATCACATTCGCAACAGGTACGCCGATCAGCAACAGCATGACGGAATTATATACCAATATGCGCTATCTCCAGTATAACACCTTACAGCGTCTTGGATTGGGGCATTTTGACAGTTGGGCGGCATCGTTCGGGGAAACGCAGACCGCCATAGAGCTTGCTCCGGAAGGTACAGGCTACCGGGCGAAAACAAGGTTCGCTAAGTTTTTCAACCTGCCGGAACTGATTGCATTATTTAAAGAGAGCGCCGACATTCAGACACCGGATATGCTGAAACTTCCTGTGCCGGAAGCGGATTATGAAAATATTGTGTTAAAGCCGAGCGAATACCAGCAGGACATGGTACATTCCCTTGCAGACAGGGCAGAAGCGGTCAGGGACAGGAAAGTGCAGCCGAACATCGACAATATGCTCAAGATAACCAACGACGGGAGAAAGCTGGCGTTAGACCAAAGACTGATAAATGATATGCTTCCGGATGAAGAAAATTCCAAAGCCACAACCTGTGTGGAGAAAGCATTTGAGATATGGGAGCAGACCAAAGAGCAGAAGTCGGCGCAGCTTATCTTCTGCGATTTATCTACGCCGAAGGGAGATGGTACATTTAATGTTTATGAGGACATCAGGGATAAGCTCATGGCGAAGGGAGTGCCGGAGAATGAAATAGCATTTATCCATGATGCCAATACGGAAACAAGGAAAGCGGAGCTGTTCGCAAAAGTAAGGAGCGGGCAGGTTCGTTTTTTATTAGGCTCAACCGCAAAAATGGGAGCAGGGACGAACGTGCAGGATCGGCTTATCGCTTTGCACCACCTTGATGTGCCTTGGCGTCCTTCCGACATTGAACAGCAGGAAGGCAGGATTTTAAGACAGGGCAATATGAATGACAAGGTAAAGATTTTCCGGTATGTGACGGAAGGCACATTCGATTCGTACAGTTGGCAGCTCATTGAAAATAAGCAGAAATTCATCGGGCAGATTATGACGAGCAAATCCCCGGTACGGAGCTGTGAGGATATAGACGAAGCAGCGCTCACTTATGCGGAAGTAAAGGCTTTGGCAACCGGTAATCCCTATATTAAGGAAAAGATGGATTTAGATATTCAGGTGTCAAAGCTAAAGCTGTTAAAAGCGAACCATACCAGCCAGAAATACCGTTTGGAGGACAATATCGTGAAGCATTACCCGGTACAGATTGCGTCCATGAAAGAACGCCTTGCGGGGTATCGTGCCGACATTCAGACCTATGCGCAGAATAAGTTCCCGGATAAAGATACCTTTTCCATAAAAATCGGGAACCGGGTATATACGGATAAAAAAGAAGCCGGGGCAGCACTGATTGATATGTGCCGGAGTGCAAAACAGCCAAATATGGCAGTCACAATCGGGGAATATCAGGGATTTAAAATGAGTGTTTCCTATGATTCGTTCTTTTCCAAGTTTACGGTCAATTTGAAAGGCAGTATCAGCCATGAGGTGGAAATCGGCACTGATCCGTTGGGAAATTTACAGAGGTTAAGCAATGCCTTAGAAGGCATGAATAAAAGAATGGAAGAAGTGGCGCAGAAACTGGAAAACGTGGAGCATCAGCTTGAAACCGCAAAAGTGGAGGTTACAAAGCCATTCCCACAGGAAGCGGAGCTTGCGGAGAAACTGGAACGTCTGACAGAATTAAATGCTTTGTTGAACATGGACGAAAAGGGCGGCGATGGGATTGATATGGACGATGAGCCGGAGAATGACGGGGAACAGGAGGAAATGGATACAGAGGAAATAGAGCGTGAAGCAGAAGCTGTGGCGGATGTGCCTTTTAAGCCGCAGATTAACCGGGCAGTATCGGAAAAAGTAGCGGAGCATGGGAAAGAGCGGATGCTATCAGACAGTCCGAGAGGGCGCATTTCCATAAAAGAAAAACTTGCCGAGATGCGGCAGAAGGCTTATGGACAGAAAATGCCGGAAAAGCCGGAGATTTCAAAGGGAAAAGGAAAAGAAGAAAGTTTATAAGGAGGACGAAAATGGAAACAGCAGAACAGAACACAAAACAGATCATGGAAGAAAATGAAGTATTAAAGCAGCTTATAGAACTGCTTAACCAGCAGGATATGGACGGGCGGTCACAGGATTTTATGGGGATTTTCTGGTATGTGGCGGGTATGCAGATGCAGCTTACCGCAATGGTGGATGAATTACAGGGTGTCCGGGAGCAGCTTTCGCAGATGCAGGAAAACCAGCCAAAATCTGTGACGGAGAAGCTCATGGATAAAGTGGCGCACCTTCAGGAAAAAATCACAAGCCTTTCGGAATGTCTGTCATCGGTAAGAAACAGTTTGGTGGAAACAGCGCAACAGGCGGTCAGTGCCTTTAAGGAAAAAGGGAAAGCGGAGATGTGCAAGGTTCTCCAGACAGGAATTTCCGGCGTGAAATCCATGCTTTCCGATTACCGGGAACGTCTGGTTGATGTGATGACAGACTGTGAAAAGACAGCCAACCAGATTGACAGCATCGGGGACGAACTGAAGCAGATCGGGAACAGCGTTTCCAATGTGGGCAGGCTGTTAGCCGGGAAAGGCACGAAAGAGGTATCGGATGAAAAGCCGGGTGTCGGCATGACAAGGGTAATCAATAAGCCTGTAAAAAAGGCGGTGGAGAACCTTCGGAAAAAGATTGACGGGATAGATAAGGCATTTGATAAGCTGGATCGGCTTTCTTCTAGTCTGGATGCCGGGAAGGAAGCGGAGAAAGGAGGGCGGGTGTCCGTAAAGGATAAACTGTCGCAGATGAAGGAAAAGGCAGGGCAGAAGAAAGTGCCGGAGCAGGATAAGGCAAAGCCAAAAAGCAAAGAGGAATGTTTATAAAGATAGCTGCAAATAAAAATATCCGGAACGGGGGCAGAGAGGGAAACTTATCTGTCCCTGTTTTTTATGGAGGAAAAGGAGAAATAACCAGATGGCAGATGCGAGAACTGAAAAACAGAAAGTAAAGGAGATAACGGACAGGCTGGAGGAAGGCTTAAAGGAATTATTTGAGGGAGAAAAATACAAAAGCTACCTGAATACCATGTCAAAATTCCATAATTACAGCGCAAACAATATCCAGCTCATAGAGATGCAATGCCCTGACGCAACCTACGTTGCCGGGTATAAGGCATGGCAGAAGAATTTTGAGCGCCATGTGAACAGGGGCGAGAGGGGTATCCGTATCCTTGCGCCTTCGCCTTATAAAATCAAAGAGGAACAGGAAAAGATTGATCCGGTCACGAATGAGCCTGTGCTTGACCGGGACGGGATGCCTGTTGTGGAGGAAGTGGAGATAAAGATACCCGCTTTCCGGGTTGTCACAGTGTTTGATTATTCGCAGACGGACGGGAAAGAGCTTCCCGGACTCGGCGTGAGCGAGCTGCATGGGGATGTAGAGCGTTACCGGGATTTTATGGAAGCACTTGCAAGGGTTTCCCCTGTACCAATCCGCTATGAGGGCATGGAGGGTGACAGGAAAGGCTATTTTATTGACTTAAACCACCCTATCGCTATCAAGGAAGGCATGGGAGAAGCGCAGACTGCAAAAACCGGAGTGCATGAGGTAGCACACGCAAAACTCCATGCAAAGGAGGTTGAACAGGAAACAGGGATTGCCAAAGACAGGGAAACAAAGGAAGTGGAAGCGGAGAGCATCGCCTACACCGTCTGCCAGCACTTCGGGATTGATACGTCCGACTATTCTTTTGGGTATATCGCCGGGTGGAGCAGCGGAAAGGAAATGCCGGAGTTAAAATCTTCCCTTGATACGATACGCCGGACTTCTTCGGAACTGATAAAGGGGATTGAAGCACAGCTTTTGGAGATTGATAAAGAACGTGCTGCAGAACAGGCACAGGAGGACATCATTCTGCTTGTGGCGAATACAGACCGTTCAGAATATGACCTTTTGGGCGTTAGGGGCATGGAACGGACAGAGCTTTTTAATTCTTTGCTTGATATGAAAGATGATGACAGGCAGAGTGTGGAAGCCTACCTTGAAAGAGCCGGGGCGTGGGTAACGCTGCTTGGGAATGAGCGGAGCGAAGAAGTAGAGGAATACCATTTAGATTACGCTTACAATACGGATACTTATGAGATAACCGATTTTAAGGCATTGCAGGAGGAACGGGAGAGAGCCAACAAGCCGATTGAATATGCCGATGTTGTTGTCCGGATAGCCATGCCCGAAAACGGGGAGTATGAAACCATTAAAATCACAAATATGCAGTCGGAAGTGGAAAATGCCTTATATGATATGCTGCCCGGCGAAGGAAATGAGTGGGGCGGGAGTGTTACGGACTATCTGAAAGAAAAAGGCTTTGAATGTGTAACCATTATGAAAAGCGGCGGGGTGAATGACGGCTATCCGCAGTTTTATGATTTTGAGGTGGATATGGGCAAAAAGGAGATTCATGCCGCTTCGGAGCTTCCGATCATGCAGCAGGCAGAGCAGCTCATTAACCTCATGGAGTTCCACAGGTCTGTATATAGTATTGACGAGCGCAACCTGATTATGAACCATGCCTTTAAACTGGACGATATGGGGAAAACTACTTCCCTTGCATATTCCCTTGCGGAACAGAAAGACGATTTACCACTGCTTTTGGAAACAAAGGAAGTAGCACAGGCGGAGATAGATGCCCTTCCGGATGGCATGGTAGGTTTATCGGAGATGCACGAGTATGGCTATCTTTGGAATGAAATGCTGCCGCTGACGAAAGAGCGGGCATCAGAACTATTTGAGGAAGGCATGGAGGTATATCTGCTCCATTCAGACGGTTCGGAAACGCTTGCTGAGGATTGGGGCGCAGTGCAGGGGCATGACGGTCTGTTTGGCGTGGAACAGGACGATTGGAGTGCTTATCTGGAACAGGGATTAGAGGAAGATGCGCCAAGCCCGGAAATGCGGCTTCTGTATGGAAATGAGAGCAGGTTTGGTATCTATCAGCTTAAAGATACGGAGGAAACAAGGGATATACGGTTTATGGCAATGGATTATCTTGAAATGAAGGGTATCCCGGTTTCTAAAGAGAATTACACTCTGGTCTACACCGGGGAGCTGAAGGAAGGCATGAGCCTTGAAGATATTTATACCCGGTTCAATATAGACCGTCCGGCGGATTTTACCGGGCATTCCCTTTCTGTCAGTGATGTGGTGGTGCTGCATCAGGATGGGGAGAACACAAGCCATTATGTGGATTCCGTTGGTTACAGGGAGATACCGGAGTTTACGAAGGAACTTTCGGTATTTTCGGAAACCAGAGAAGAAAAAAATTCGGATATAGGGGATGCGGCAGAAGTGATGGAAAATACCGCAGAAAGCGGCATACAGAAAGAAGAGGATGCAGATAAATTTACCTACTATGTCATTGAGGATTTATCCGCAAGGGTAGGCAGTAATCCGGAAAAAGGTGAGGTAGAGCGATTTGACAGTCTTGCGGAAGCAATCACAAAGTTTAAGGAGTGCCGGGAGAGGGAAGATTCTGACCAGACAGGCATGACAAAGGCAGTATTTGGATTTGGTATCAATGGAAAGGAATTTGATGTTCTCCATGTGAAAAACAACCAAAACTGTGTGCCGCTTGAATTTACGCAGAATGAAGTGGAAAACAGCCGGTTCAAGAGTGATTTGCAGACTTTATATCAGGCGGTCGGTTTTGACCGGGCGGAGGTTTACCGGGAGAGGACGCCGGAGGAAACAAAAGATTTAGTAAAAGAATTGTTTGAGTTTCAGCTAAAGACCAGCGGCATAGATGATGTTTCAATGTATATGGACAGGTTTGATATTCTCTATGAACAGGGGAAAATGGGAAATCTGATGCCGGAGGGGGAGCAAAACCATATCCTTGAAAATATTCCTTTTGCGGAATGGAAGAATCCGTACATAGATGCCAGTGGCAGGGAAGAAACAGAGCTTGCTTTCCAGTTGGCAGACCGCTATATCAGTATTCAGGAAGCCAGTGAAGGGTATGATTACACAATTTACGATATGAGTTACTGGAAATTGGACGGTGGGGTGTATGACAATCCGGATATAACAATCAGACAGGCACTTGATGAGATTGTGGCGGATTTGAAAGAGCCGGCGCACCGGAGCGCTTTGGAAGGCAACATACAGGCGGATGATGAGCTGATACCGATTGATTATGACGGATTGATGGAAAAGGCAGAGCAGGCGGAAATGGCGCATCTGGAGGAACGTATCAGAAATGAAGTGCCGGAAGCGGCGGAAAGCAAGGTTGTAGCTGATTTTAAAGCCCGGACAGAGGAATTATGGAATGGCATCAATGGGCAGACACAGGAGGATATAGAACTTACCATATACGCCTATTTGCAGTCCAAGATTGACGAGTATGATATGGACATAGAGCTTGTGGATGTGGCGGTGTCCGGGAGCAGGTGCAGAGGTCTGGAACAGGACAATTCTGACCTTGATGTGGTTGTGGAATACCGGGGCGGGGAAACGGAGGATTTCCTGTTTAACACATTTAATGAGGACGGGTTAAGCATTGGCGGCGTGAAAGTTGACATCAACCCTATCACAGAAGGAAAGACCGGGACGCTTGGGCAGTATCTTCCGGGGGTAGAATCGTACCTTGCGGAAAGACGTGCTGCCCTGCAGGAGAGGAATACAGAACAGGCACAGGAAGAAAAGCAGACAGCCATTACCCTTACAGTGGCAGAGTGTGGGGAGTTCCATAACCTCGGAGAATACCATGAGGATATAGCAAGCGTGGAGGAAGCAATCGAAATTTTCAACCAGATACCGCCGGAGAGGATGAATGGTATCCGGAGCATCGGCATCAACATTCATACGGAAGGAACGGAAGCGTATGAGGACACACAGATGGATATTGTGTCGGGCAGGACTGCCGATCTGGAGATTTTAGATTATGTGCCGGACATTACAGACAATCCCAAAGCGGTAGCGGTAATTGCGGAGCTGATCGACAAGCTGCCGGATATTGAAGTGCTTGGCTCACTGGAAAAGTGGCAGGCGGCTTTCCTTGCCGCAGAAATAGACCAGCTTTCCTATGACTATGACACTTATCAGTACAATGATACGGTGAAGGACAGGGAAGCACAGGTAGCGAATATCGCAGAGGACATCAGGAACGGGAATACGGAGTATCTGAATGATTTCCTCAATGCCATGATTTCAGACAGCATGAGGGAGGGCATAACGGATCTATTCGGGAAAGGGACGGAGCTTGATGATAGTGAGGGTGTACAGACTGCAAGGAAGGCAAAGGAGCTTTTAGACAAACTGGCAGAGTATAAGCCGCTTGCGAAGATTGAGGAACTGGAAGAATGTAACTATAACATGATTGATAACGTCCTGAACAATGAGAAGCCAAAAGAGGAAAAAGAACACAAGGCGGGCAGGGTTTCCATAAAGGAAAAACTGGCGGAGAAAAAGGCAGTCATCGAGCAGAGGGATAAGTCAGGAAAAGAAGCTCCGGAAAAGGGGACGGAGAAAAAATCAGAGAGGGAGATATGAGCTATGGATAAATTTACAGTGGAAGAAGTCAATCTGATGTGTGTGTTTGAGGGGCAGGACAGAAGGGGCATGATTGCCGACATAAAGAATGTGATTCCCCACATACAGGACAGCGAAATGGTGGAGCTTGCCGGGCAGGTCTTAGGGAAACTGGAAACTATGAGCGATGAGGAATTTGCGGAGATTGGACTGGAAGCGGCAGAATAATTTATCGTGAAACTTTTATAGCATTATCCGACAGGAAGTGCTATAATTCTTTTTAGTCAGATTAGAGCAGGTAGGGATAGTCTGCGGTTGTCCTTTCTGGAAACGGAAAGGAGGTCGGTATGAATACGTTAGAAGTGCTTACGTTGGTGCTGGTGATTTTTGCAGCCTTGACATACATAGACAATAAACACAACCGCAAGTAACGGAAAAGGCTATCCTCTACTGCGAATAGGGGATAGCCGGTGATCCGTTTGTTTTTCTAAAATTGATTACTCGTTTCCGATTGTACAACCGTCGGACGTGCTAGAATCCTTCGGCTTCTATGATGATTATAAACCAACACTGCGGATTTTGCAAGAGGGTTTAGGAAGTGGGGGTGCTTCGGCACTCCTATTTTTTTGCGGATTTGTTGACTATATTACAGAAAAAGAGACTTGCCTGCAAGAGATTTTTACGAATCATATAAAAAGGCAGGAAGGAAAGAGTGGGATTCAGCAGGCGTCGGCACTGTGGTAATGTGTATAACTCCCCTTCTCATGGAGTTGTGGGCAACATTGTTTGCAGGATGTGGGAAAGCTGCACTTTGCTTTTCCATGTCCTGTGAACGGTGTTGTCCATGACGGAATGGGGAGTTATGCACATTTCCACGGTGCTTTTTTGGCTCTTAACAGGCGATTCTCCGCCCTTTTTACCGGGCAGGGGTGTTATTCCTGTCTGGCTCTTTTGGTGTGTCTTTCTGCGGCTCTGAGCGCCCTAAATACTGGTTGAGATTTTCCAGCTTCCGGTTCAGCGATTTCAGTTCCTTATCACAGTTTTTGTAGGTGGCAGTCAGTTCTTTCTTCTGTGTGGTCAGCTCCTGATATTCAGCTTTCAGCTTGTCAATGTTCAAGCCTTTTAGACTGATGCCCGCCTGCTCCAGCATACGCCTTGCGCCGCCATAGAGAATGATCTGGCTCTCATGCTTACGGAAATATGCGTCGGGGTTCTTAGCTTTTTTGTAGGCGATGTTATAGGATTTATTTGCTTTATACTGTTCTGCATACTTGATAATCTCTGCAAGGTCTTTGATGCGGTTTTCTAACTTACGGACAGTCTGTTTTGCTTCCTTCCCGGTGGCGGCTGTGGTGGCGATTTTCTGTTCCAGTTCTTTTATAGAACCGGCTTCATTGTAAGTCTGTGCAGCAATCTTTAAATTTTCAATCGCTGCCCACCTTTTCAGTCCCGGACTGTTCTGGAATTTTTCATCAGAGGTGTCAACTAGCCTTTTGTTTGCGTAATCTTTTTTCGGGATAACAGCTTTCCTCTCCCGTTTCAATTCAATCCGTTCTTTGATGCGTTCTTTTGTGTATTCCCTGCCGAGTGACTTTACGCTGCCACGCACAAAACGGTCTTTTCCAAGCGGGCGGAATGAGATATATTTTGGCGCATCTTCCCCAAAACTTTCCCCTTTTATCTCATAGCCTTTTGCCCGCATCAGGAGCAGAAATTCCTCATAGGTGGAAGATGATTTTATGGCAGCATTGATGTCCTTTCTTATCTGCGTTTTCCATGCCGCACCGCTTTTCTCTGACTGCCATTCGTTATATTTTTTGCCACGCTCCCCGCCGGGGATAATGACGGAAAGGTTATGCTCGTTGCACAGCTCATCACTCAATTTCCGGATGCGGTAATAGGTCTGTTTGCAGTCGTGATATTTGTTATGTTCAAAGTTGTCGGCAGCACAAAAAATGATGTGGTTATGGACGTGACCTTTATCAATATGTGTGGTGACAACGTAAGAATATTTTCCCTCTAAAACTTTGTCGGCAAGCTCTTTCCCTATCCGGTGCGCTTCCTCAAAACTGACCTCTCCGGGAGCGAAAGCCTGTATCAGATGATAGGCTTTATTTGGGCTGTTTTCCCGGCAGTGGTCTAAGGTATATTTGAAGTCAATCGCTGCGGTTTCCGGCGCACAGGCGTAAGAGGAGATGTAGATGCTTTCATCAGTCTTATCCGGGTTACAGATGTAGGCTACCGCTTTATCAACGGTTGCTGTGATAGCATGGATTTTTGTGTATGCCATACCTGTTTCATCAACTCCTTTACTTCGTCCATATCTTCCTGATAGACATGGTTTGTACTGTTAATTCTTTTTGCAATCTGGTTCAGGCTGGAGCTGATCCGTCCAAGCTCTGTGTTGTACTCCCGGAGGAAACTGTAATCAACATCATAGACATATCCGTAGAGGATGAGCTTCCGGAGGAAAGCTGATTTGCTTTTCATGCCGGACAGCTTAAACTTCTCATCAAGAATAAACTGCTCTTTATCGTCTAAGTGAAATTCGTTCCGGTTGGTGCGTGTCCTGTTTGCCATTTCTGATACTTCCTTTCCTGATTTTGGGTACAAAAAAACTGCTGTAAAATGTTCGGTTTACAACAGTCTGGTTTCGTGTCTGTTCAGTTGTTTTTGGATAGAATTATCCATGTGTTATTGTAGCAAATCTGCGGAAAATGGTCAAGGACTGGCAGAGAAAAAGCAGAAGGAAAATCAAAGAGGGTTAGGGATACTTCCCTATAGAAATTTCATCATACGGACGGTAGGGATGTATGGGGAATTTTGCCTATGTGTCCGGACATAGGCAGTGCTTGCTATTCTACCCTCGACACTCCCGGAGGGTGTGTTGGTTTGTGGAGTTTTTGTGCCTTTATAATGATTCTCGACTTTCAACTTGCTTTTTGATATAATAAAAACACACAAGGCATAGGAGGAAAAACAGAAATGTTAAGACCGAAAGAAGTTGTTCAGTTATGGGTAGATGCATTCAATAAACATGATGTGGAAGCAATTACAGCCCTTTATCATGAAAATGCGACGAATCACCAAGTAGCGAATGAGCCAGTAGTAGGAATTGAAGCAATCCGTACCATGTTCACAGCCGAATTTTCAACAGCGGATATGACAGCTATCGTGGAAAATATTTTTGAGGATGGGCAATGGGCAATCTTGGAATGGCGTGATCCATTGGGGTTACGGGGGTGTGGTTTTTTTCAGGTAGTGAATGGGAAAATTTTATTCCAACGAGGCTATTGGGATAAGCTTTCATTTTTGAAACAGCACAATCTTCCAATAGAGTAAATATAGCATTAAGGAGAAAATATGGAATACCGGACATTGGAAAATACAGATTCCGTTTGTATATACGAAGCGTTTACACAGGCATTTTCTGATTATCAGGTTTCAGTTGATATGCCTTTTAAATCTTTTGAAACAATGCTGAAAAGAAATGGATTTATGCCTGCGGTTTCAGTTGGAGCCTTTGCAGATAGAACGCTTGTCGGTTTTATCTTGAATGGAGTGAGAGATTGGGATAACGAAAAGACAGTCTATGACCTCGGAACAGGAGTTATCCCCGATTTTCGGAGAATAGGAATTATGGGGGAATTATTGAATCTGGTTAGCACTATATGTATAAAAAATAAAATCAGCATGTATCAACTGGAAGTGATTCAAGATAATGAGAAGGCGCTCACTTTATATAAAAAACAGGGATTTCGAATTAACAGAATATTGAATTGTTACCAACTGACGGGCAAGATAAAAGAACCGGGCGTACATAAAGTGTGGAAACTGGAACATCCGGAAAAATTACAAGATGATCAATGGACAGCGGTCAAAGATTTTTGGACTTATCCACCTTCATGGCAAAACGCAAAAGATGCTGTTTGTGCAATCGCTAAATCCTTTTCTTATACGATTGTTAAATTTGATGGAAACTTGATTGGATATGGTATTGTGGACAAAATAAAAGGAGATATTGCGCAGTTAGCGGTACATCCCCAATATCGCAGAATGGGAGTTGCCACAGAGATTTTGTTAGATTTACTTAAACAAACAAAGAGTTTAGAGATGAGGGTAATAAATGTGGATGAACGGGATCAGGCATTGAACGCTTTTTTGAAGAAATGGAAATTTAGTGTATTTGTTAAACAATATGAAATGAGAAAACATTTTTCTGATTAGGATATTGTATAGATGAAGAAGCTGACTTTGAGGACAGTTGTCAGTAAAGGAGCAGTTATGAGATATAACAAAACAATAATATTAAGTAATGGCATGGAATGTTGTTTGAGGAATGGAACAGAGAGTGATGGTCAGCTTGTAGTGGATAATTTCAATCTGACACATAGTGAAACAGATTATTTGCTTACATATCCAGATGAAAACAGTTTTAATGTCGAACAGGAGAGCCAGTTTCTGAAAGAAAAAGCTGAGAGTGAAAGAGAGATTGAATTGCTTGCCATAGTTGACAGTGTAATTGCGGGAACAGCAGGAATTGAGGCAATCGGTACAAAATATAAGGTACGGCATCGAGCAGAATTTGGCATCAGTGTTGTGAAAAAGTATTGGGGACTTGGAATTGGTAAGGCTTTGCTGACTTCGTGTATCGAATGTGCTAAAACAGCGGGATATAACCAGCTTGAACTTAAAGTAGTTGCTGAAAATGAAAGAGCAGTTTCTATGTATGAACGGGCTGGATTTGTTGAGTGTGGAAGAAATCCTAAAGGATTTCGCTCCCGCATAGTCGGATTTCAGGAAGTCATTTCTATGAGATTGGAATTGTGATGATCGATAAATTTATTCCAGTTTCAAAATGGAGGTTACTGTCTGCTGGGGTGACTGGTTGGAGTTGTTTAGCAAAAGCCAGTATGGGGAGTAGCCAAATTTTCCTTAATGTTTTTTAAATATTATCTCCCTTTTCAGATTATGGTTCTTTCGATTAAGATTACAGCATTCTAAACGAATGCCAACGCCAAAGATACACTTGTTTTGAATTTACTGACTGTTTTCAATCTCGTTTTCTATAAAATAATTTGCTATTTCAAAAGCCCTTATCCGTCTTTTCGCCAAAGTAATCTGTGACTTATATCTCTCTGGAGTTTCTTTTGCTTCAAAGGTTATTATGGTTTCCCGCAATTTATGCAATGTTGAATCAATTTGCCGTTTTGCTTCCATTAAATCTTCCTTACTATATTCCATTGTTACCCTCCATAACTTCTGATTGTTGCTGTCTTGACTATTATGTATCTTTTCTTTCCAAAATGGTATAGGCTTTTATTTTTGTAATGCTGCAAAACTTTTCTTCTGTAAGGTATGCAAAGGATATTTCCCTTTGCCGCCGCTTGCATTAAGCCGCCGCTATTGGAAAGCCAAAAGCAGCGGCTTTTTTTGCGATATGACCGAAAAGTCCAGAAAGCAGGATATGTCATCATTTGTCACTTCTTCTCAATGTAATTACCGCATGGCATAGCAAGCCAAATACAAGAGAAAAACAGCCACCGCCAAATAGTGATG
>OIZR01000161.1_pt1 | contig 60449 bp, 48 predicted proteins | sample 1588591 | NCBI WGS metagenome assembly OIZR01 (sample SAMN03283249) | human gut metagenome | biome: human-associated habitat; material: feces | host: Homo sapiens | place: USA | collected 2013 | reverse complement strand
TGGAGCTGGCATAAGACCTGTTAGATAGAAGGGCAATTGGCGCTGAAACAGGAAGCTCGTGTATTTATACATGAGTATGTTCACGAGGTATAGAGAGAACACGCAGTGTGTTCATTATAAGGAGGAAACGAAGTTGCAGATAGGAATTCGATTACACGATATTGAACCAGGAACACTGGAACAGAGAGTTATGAGAGCACATGAACAGGGATTTACCTGTGGCCATCTGGCGCTTGCGAAGACGGTGACGGAACACTCTGTTGCCAATTCAGCGCTGACACCCGGGTATGCTGCATATTTAAGAAAGATGTTTGCAAAGTACGATGTGGACATCGCAGTGCTGGGCTGCTATTTGAATCTTGCCCATCCGGATCCGGAAGAATTAAGAAAGATACAGGAACGGTACTTTGCCCATATTCGGTTTGCTTCTATTTTAGGATGCAGTGTGGTGGGAACAGAGACGGGGGCTCCCAACGCGGATTACCACTTTGAACCGGCCTGCCATACGGAAGAGGCGCTTCAGACATTTATTACGAATGTTCGCCCGGTAGTAGCGTGTGCGGAAAAGTTTGGCGTTATTCTTGCTATCGAACCGGTTTGGAGTCACATTGTCTACGATTCGAAACAGGCGCTTCGGGTTCTGAAGGAGATCAATTCTCCTAACCTCCAGATCATTCTGGATCCGGTCAATCTTCTTTCTGTGGAAAATAGCAGGGATTATGAGTCTGTCTTTACTCAGGCGATTCAGGATTTGGGAGAGTACACCGCGGTTCTGCACATGAAAGATTTCGTCGTGGAAGAGGATAGAATCGTTTCCGGTGCTCCGGGTACCGGAATCATGAAATACGATACGATCATGGATTTTGTGCGGAAGGAAAAACCGTATATTCAGATGACGATCGAGGACAGCACACCGGAAAATGCGGTGGAATCAAGGGAATTCTTAGAGAGCTTTGAGGGATGAAGGACGCAGGAATAACGAGAATATTATCATAGTGTACGAGAATGATGGGTACTGATATCAGCGGAGTGAGTCGAATGAAACAGAGAAAGGGACGGACCTTAACAGGACCGTCCCTTTCTCTGCTGCTAAATATAGCTGCTATACTGGAAAGACTTATTTACGTTTCACAGGAATCCAGATTTCACTTTCATAATCCGGCTGACTGCAGTCGCTCATGGAATACCATTCGATATTCATATTCATGGAAAACTCATAGTCCGGGTTGCCGGGAAGCCATTCCTTGAAAATTTTTGTATTGACTGCCTGCAGGGAGCCGGGAAGCGGTCCGGTGCAGTGGAATTTTGCCCACTCCGCGGCGGGAATCTCGAATACCTTCATACCCTCGGGAACAGGGCCTCCGTTGTAATGGCCGACAATCAGATAGTGAAAGGTGCCTCCGCCGGGATTATCGTCCATGCAGATACCGAATTCGCCGATTTTACAGATGTCAATTGCCTGCTGCACTTCGGGCGAATTATCTCCGCGGTCGGAGTGCTCACAGAACTGATCCCAAAGTTTCGGAATTGTCTGATAGGAATCGTCATAACGAACCTCGTATTCATAGCCGATTACCGAAAATACATTCATCTTTTCTACTGCATAATCCATGTCATTTCCTCCTTGTACTGAAACGGTTATTTTTAAAGGCAAAAACGTGTGGATTTTATTGGAAGTTTTCTTCATCTGCGCCGGCGAAACTCCGTGAAAACGGCTGAATGCCTTTGTGAAGCTCTCAGGTGTGTCGTATCCGTACCGGTAAGCCAGATCGATTACCTTAGTGCTTCCGGCAATGACATCCAGTGCGGCCAGATACAGCCTGCGGTATCGGATATACTCTCCGATGGAGTAGCCGGTCATGATGCTGAAGCCTTTCTGGAGATAAAACGACGAGATATGTACCTCTGCGGCCACATCGTCAGGGCTGATATCCTCCAAAAGATGGTTTTCCATAAAATTAATTGAACGTTTTAAACTTTCTGTCCATTCCATTGTTCCTGCCTCCTGGTTATGAGCACTTCGCGTCTGTCGTTTGGACATTTACGTGCAATGACTATAATGATAGTAACGCATAAACGGAATAAAATCCTGTCATTCCGTGGCTTTATTTGTCCGGCTGACATGGAGCCGGAAAATCGCCGGTGCTCCTGTATGTTCCCGCGTGTGGGTTGACTGATTCTGATTTTTTCAGTTCTGATAAAAGTATAATGATCTGTTCCGCGTTCTCTCTTGCCTGCTCCAGAGAAGTAAGAAGGTGGTCACAGGCGGTCAGAATGTCGTCATCCGGCCTCGGTGTATCGATGGCATCACGGATACTGGCCTCCGGATTGAGGGACAGTGCAGACAGCATCCGCAGGATGGCGGAAAGGGAGTAGTTGGCGCAGCGAAGGGATTTGATGATAATCAGCCGTTCCAGATCGCGGGAGGTGTAAACGCGGCGGCCATTCTGGTTTTTTGCTTCCTCCAGCAGTCCGTTGCGCTCCCAGTTGCGCAGCGTGTCCACGGTGATGTGCAGGGAAAGGGCGGCCTGTGATCTCGTGAGAAGCAGGTCGTCGGAAATACGCGTACGCCCGGAAAGGATCTGTCCGGCAATCTGTATGGCCGTCTCCCCATTCAGTTTTTCTTCGCTGATCTGTCTCAGATAGAGATCAGTGAGGTACAGCGCCTTATCCATGTCACCGGATGCACACGACTTTACGATTGCAGCAGCCTGTTTCCGCAGGCCGTTCTGAAGGACCTCAACCTGAAAGGCCAGACGCGCGATCCGAAACTGGATCAGGTGGTAATCCGTGAATACCCGGTAACCGTTGATTTTTCGCTCCGGCCTCGTAATCAGCCCCAGGTCCTCGTAAAGCCGTACTGTGTTGGGATGGATTCCGATAAGCTTTGCCACATCGGAAGTTGAGTAAGTATTTATCATGTCAATTGCCTCCGGTTTTAATTTCATAATCATATCATAACCCAAAAGCCTGGTGTTATAGTGGAGGGTTTCCTGTATTACTGCCTTTCTCCAGTTTACCACAGAAATGCCATTCAGTTAAGAAACTGATAAGAATTTGACAGCAGTTTTCTAAGGACTTTTTTTCAGCGGCCATTTATAATGGTGATATCGGAGGAAAGAGACAGAAGTTTTAAAGCAGAACATCTGAGACAGAATGTTCAAATATAGAAGGGAGAAAGACGATGAAAGAAATCGTTATTCAGACAGATAAATTGTGTAAGAGCTTTTCCAGCGGCGGGAGGCAGCAGCATGTGCTTAAAAATCTGGATTTGAGTATCTATAAAGGAGACTTTACCGTGATTATGGGGGCTTCCGGCTCGGGTAAGTCCACATTGCTTTACGCGCTGTCGGGAATGGATAAGCCGACGCTGGGAGAGGTGATGTATGGAGATGTGAAGATTAATCATCTGGGAATCAGCGATATGGCTGTGTTCCGCAGGAAAAACTGCGGGTTCGTATTTCAGCAGATTCATCTTTTGGACAATATGAGCGTTCTGGACAATGTGCTGGCCTGCGGTCTTCTGGTGTCCAGAGATAAAAAGGCCGTTGCAGCCAGGGCAAAGGAGCTGCTGGGCGAAGTCGGAATTATGAAAGAGGACTGGGGAAAGTTTCCGTCCCAGCTTTCCGGCGGCGAGGCTCAGCGGGTGGGCATTGTGAGGGCACTGATCAATGAGCCGGCCGTGGTATTTGCAGATGAGCCCACAGGAGCCTTAAATTCGGCGTTTGGAGAGCAGGTGTTAAATACCCTGAGCGAGGTGAACAAGAAGGGCCAGAGCATTATTGTCGTCACTCACGATGTGAAGACTGCGAGGCGGGCGGACCGGGTGGTCTATTTGAAGGACGGCATGATCTGCGGCGAGTGCCGGCTGGGTACGTATACCAGCAATGATATGGCGCGTCATGAGAAGCTGAATGCATTTTTGACGGAAATGGGGTGGTAAGATGCCGGTTTTTATGATTGCCATGGCAAATATAAGAAAGAAAAAGGGCGTGGCCGTTTCCATGGGTGTTCTCATACTGCTGTCAGTGGCCATTTTTAATGTGGGACTCACTTTGCTGGCGGGAATTAACCATTTTTACGATATGGAAAACGACAGGCTGGGCGGAGCGCATTACATGGTCCGGTTTACGGGAAATGAGTACCGCGAAGAGTATCTCGACTTCTTCTTGCAGGATCCGAGGGTGGAAACCGCAGAGACGGACGAATTTGTAATGATGGATATGGCCTCCTTCCCGGAAGGCGGCGTTATCTCCGCTAACTTCCTGAATATGGACCGCAGCAGGAAGATCGGCGGCTACTTCGTGGCGGAGCAGACCGAGGTGCCGGAGGATGAGGCGGTCTACATTCCGGTGTTTATGAAGGACATGGGATATGGACTGGGAGATGAGCTGATCCTGAATTATAATAAAAAAGATAACCATTTCCGCATAGCGGGCTTCACGCAGTCCACGTGGCTTCACTCTTCGGTCAGCAGCATGGTGAATTTCTATATGCCGGAGAAGGCGTATGAAAAACTGTACGAACAGCAGGGCGGCGGATATATGCTCCTGGTGCGGGTGAAGGATCAGGCGGATTTAAAAGGATTAATCGCGGATTTTAAGAAAGATACGGATGTAAATATTGAAGCGATTTCCATGGATGCGAAGGCCATGGAAATAACCATCGACGACATGAGAAACGGAACCACCATGGTGGTTACCATTATTTCCGTGGTACTGTTTGTATTCTCGTTTTTGATGGTGATTGTTGCTGTGATAGTGATGAAATTCAGGATTTCCAATCATATTGATTCTCAGATGCGAGGTATTGGAGCGCTGGGAGCCGTGGGGTATACGGGAAGGCAGATCCGGTGGTCGGTGGTCCTGGAGTTTATCATCATCGGAATGATCGGAACGGTGCTGGGAATCGCCCTTTCCTATGGGATCATCGCGGCCCTGGGCGGGCTGATCACAAGCTCGGTGGGCGTTACATGGAGGAGCGGGGGACATATCGGCTTCGATATCCTGAGCGCGGCCTTTATCATGGCTGTAGTGGTGTTGGTCGCATGGCGTTCCGCCGCGGCAGCAGCCAGAATTCTTCCGGTGGAGGCGCTGCGGGGCGGCATCAAATCCCACAGCTTCAAGAAGGAGCATTTCCCACTGGAACGGACGCGGGGCTCTCTCTCCATGGCGCTGGGATTAAAGAGCATGGCATTTAACCGGAAAATGTATTTTATGGTTGGCATTATTTTCGCCGGCATTGCATTTGCCAGCGCGTTTTCCATCATCACCTGGTGGAATATGGGGATCAACGACGATCTGGTGCTTAAGATGACAGGATATGAGATCAGCGATATCATGGTCGATAAGGCCCCTCACGAAGATTATGAGGAACTGACGGAAAAGATCGGCGCCATGGAGGGCGTCAGAAAAGTAAGCCTCTATGAGATGGAGTCCCTGAGCGTGGAGGGCGAGCTGTTAAGCTGCTACGTATCGGACGACTTCAGTAAACTGGAAATGGTGGAGGTCTATGAAGGGGATTTTCCGGAATACGATAATGAGATCGTGGTGACGGGACTTCTCGCCAGGAGCTGGGGAAAGAAGATTGGGGATACCGTCACGGTATCTTCAAACGGAGCTTCCGCTGAATATGTGATCTGCGGGCTGACACAGACCATGAATAACTTCGGCCGCATCTGCTTTATGCATGAGACAGGACTTTTAAGAGTGGAGCCGTACTACGAAAAGAATTCCATTCAGGTGTACTTAGAGCCGGGTCTGGATATCGATACGTTTATCGGGGCCATGGAGCAGAGGTTCCGCGTACTTTCGCCTTCTGCGTCACCTGGTAATACGGGAGCGGATATGAACAGCAATACAGATAACAGCACAGATTCCGGTACAAATGCCGGTACAAATGCCGGTACAAATGCCGGTACAAATGCCGGTACGGACAGCGGCGCAAGTATGGATACCGGCACGAAAAAACAGGAAGCTCTGGCCGCGGCGAAGAGAAAGGCGGAAGAGAAGCTCGCCGCCCTGATTTCCATGTACGGCGTGGACAGCGCCCAGTATGCCCTGATGGTAGACGGCGAAGTCGTCTTAAGCGGTGATACGAACGATTATGAGATAGACAGGATTGAAAACAACAGACGGCTCTTTGTGTCCAATGTGGACAGTATTGCCGATTCCACACGCATGATGGCAGCCCTCATCATCACGGGAACCGTGCTTCTGGTGGTGCTGGTGCTTTATATGGTGATCAAGTCGATGCTCACAAGGCGGAGAGGAGAATTCGGCATCTACAAGGCTCTGGGCTATACGGACAGACAGCTGATGGAACAGATCGCCATAAGTTTTCTGCCTGCATCGGTGGGAGGAACGCTTGCCGGTTCCCTTGCGGCCTGCCTGTCGGTGAACCGCATGGCCAGTCTCTTATTTGAACAGCTGGGAATTTCGGAGATGAATTTTGTAGTGGAGCCGTGGCTGATTCTTCTTATGGCTTTCGCTCTGGTGGTATTCGCATTTGCGGTTTCTATGGTGCTGGCGGGAAAAATCAGAGGCATCACGGTATATGGATTGTTGACGGAGGAATGATGAGAATGAAGAAAAGATGGTACCATGTAACCGCAGTTCTGGCGGCTGCGGCAATATTTTCCGGAATGAACGGTTTCGGCCGGGAGGCCTGCCTGGCGAAAGAGACGGTACCGGCGGGGACGGAGGGCGTGGGAGTCCAGGCTGCGGCTGAGCCCCTCATGTACGGGATCGGCTCCACCAGCAAAGTGGTGACCGCGGCTGCGGTCATGAGGCTGGCCGATGAGGGGAAGCTTGATCTCAAGAAACCGCTCATCACATACATTCCGGAGTTTGAGATGGCGGATGAGCGGTATCGCAGGATAACGCCGGAAATGCTCCTGGATCACAGTTCCGGGCTTCCTGGCAGCACTTTAAATAATGCCATGCTGTTGGGAGACAACGATACGGAAAATCATGATATGCTGCTGGCGCGGCTTAAGAAACAGCGCCTGAAATCCGATCCGGGAGATATCCAGGTGTACTGCAACGATGGCTTTACACTGGCGGAAATATTGGTGGAGCGGGTGACCGGACTTAGCTTTACGGAGTACATCGACCGGGAATTTTCGGAAAATCTTGGCCTGACACAGTTTAAGACGCCTCAGAGCGGCAATCTGTCGGGCCGCCTGGCGAAGATATACGATGAGGGCACCGGGGAGGAACTTCCTCCGGAACATGCCAACGTGATCGGCAGCGGCGGTATTTACGCGACAGCCATGGACTTATGCCGCTTCTCGGAAATATTTATGAAAAACAGAGCAGGTAATGCCGGACTGCTGTCCGACGGAGCGCTGCTTGCCATGGAAACCAGCCGTTACAACGAGGAGATCAACCCGAACGGCTATGATACGACCTTATCCTATGGGCTTGGATGGGACAGCGTGGAAACGTATCCATTCAGCCGCTATGGGATAAAAGCCCTTGTTAAGGGCGGCGATACGAACTTCTATCACGGCAGCTTAACGGTTCTTCCGGAAGAGAATATATCCTGTGCCGTGCTTACCAGCGGCGGCTCCAGCACACTGAACCAGCTGGCTGTTCAGGAGATTGTGATGACGTATCTGGACGAGGTCCAAAGAATTGAGCGGGGAGATGAAGAGAGTGTAAGCCGTGGCGGGGAGGTGGGCTTAAATCTGGCAGAGCGGTCCGGCTGGTACGCCGGCAGCGATCTGTTAAAGCTCTCTGTCTCCGGCGAAGGGGAGATGACAGTTGCCTCCGAAGGAAGCGGAAGACGGAGAGAGCAGGTCTATCGACTTGGAGAAGACGGTGGATTCTACTCTACGGACGGCAGCTATATCAGTGCCTCGGGAGAACTGTCGAAGGGAAGCGGCGGCCGGATCGGGCGAACCAGGCTGAGTTTTCAGAAAGGGAAAAAGGGAAGAGAGTATTTGATGGCGGAAAGCATGGAGGTCTACCCTGGCCTTGGCCGTGTGGCCGCGTATCTTCCTGTCGGCACCCGGTATACCGGCAATGTGCCGGCGGAGACTGCGGTATCAGCCTGGAAGGCGCTGGATGGCCAGGAGTATTATCTCTTAAGCGAAAAGTATACTTCCAGTGCGTGGCTGAAACGGTTCATGGTGAAGCCTCTGCTGCTTGACGAACCGAGGGGAATTCTTTCCTTTGAGAATTTGGAGCTGCGTATGGCAGAGGTCACGGATGAGGCGCATGCAAGATTTTTTACAGAGGTTCCGGGGCAGGCAGGCCGCGATTTAAATGATTATACGCGGACGGAGAAGAATGGAAAACAGTATCTGGAATCGGGAAGCTACCGCTATATTGCAGCAGCGGACGCAGAAGCGTTTCCTGACGCAGACAGTGAGCGGACCATCGGAGCAGACGGGGAGGCGGTCTGGTTTATTACCGGAGACAGGAATCAGAAACGTCCGGTTATCATTGAAAAACCGGAGAACGGCGCATGGTACGTGTATGACCATACCGGCCGCGACATGAAATGTGTATCGAGTTCGTGGACATTGAGTGAGGACCGTCCGTTCTATCTCCCGGAGGATGGCAGAGTGGTACTGGTGGGCGAAGCGGGAGCCGCGTTTACGATCCGTTATGCGGATTAGCACAGGGCATGTTTCGTAGTTTCCTCCACAGCGTTCCTGGAACACGGAGGCCGGCCCGGTCCTGACGCACTGTCAGGTACCGGGATGGCGAAGCGGAAGATAGAGAATGACTGAAAAACCGTCACTGCGGTTCCTGCATTCGATGATGCCGCCCATACGCTCCATCAGATTTTTGGAGATATAGAGTCCGAGTCCGGAGCCATCGGCCTTTTTGTCCGAGTTGGAGCCGCGGAAGAATTTGGTAAAGAGGCTGGGGAGTTCCTCATCGGGGACTCCCTTTCCGTAATCCATAAACTCGATGCGCAGGCCGTCTTCTGTTAAGTCAGACACCACGTTTATATCGCTTCCCGCGTATTTGTAGGCGTTATTTAAGATGTTGCCGATGACCTGTTCCAAGCGGAACGGATCGATGAGGAGAATGCAGCCGGGAAGTGTAAATGACGATATTCTGCCGCAGTAATCGGCATCCCGGATCATGGCTTCGACTAAACGGCTGCTCGCCTCCGACAGGTTCACGGTCAGTTCCCCCAGCTCGTCTAAAGAGGCCTGAAGCATGTTGGTGATCAGATGGTCGATCTGGTCGGATTTCTGGTAAATGGTCTGAAGGCGTTCTCTGACCGGCGCCTCTTTTTCCGTGACCAGCAGAAGCTCGCTGGTCAGCTTGATGGACGCGACCGGAGTCTTGATATCGTGGCTCAGCGAAGCAACCAGCTCTTTCTTGCTCCGGTTCGCCTCCGCTTCCTTAAATCTCGCCTCCCTTAACTGATCCCGCATGATGTCAAAGCTTTCGGTAAATGCGCCGAACACGTGCTTTCTGTCCATGGGAAGGGGGAAATCCAGATCGCCCATGGCGATATGCCGGGTGAAATCTTTCATACGCCGAAACGGCTTTAAAACGGCATGATTCAAATAAGCAGTATAGATCAAAATAGGAATCAGCGGCAGCAGCAGAAGAAGAACGGCGAAAAAGGCCAGTTCTTTTTTTGCTTTCAGAAGAGCAGCATCGTATCCGGTGGCAATGAACACATGGCCCTTCACGGCCTGGCCGATGGTGAGATCCAGCACGGTATCGTGTCTGCGGACCGCCTCGGTCATGGTTTCTGGGGCGGCGGCAGAGGTCTTTAGCAGAATGGCTCCCGAGAGGTCTGCAACCGTGTAATCGTAGGGAAAGGAATCCGGTTTAAAAAAGGTTCCCCGTTCCCACTGGGCGGCCGTCTCTTTTTCGATGCGGTTGATGGAAACCATATCGATTGCCGGCATCTCCAGAGAGGAAAAAAGCCGGAACAGAAAGACGGCACCGAAAAGGAGCCAGGAAACCAGAAACAGTAACGTCCATTTTTTCTTAATCATCGCATTCTCCGTTCTCCATGCGGTATCCCGTACCCCATACCGTTAAGATGAGCAGCGGGTGATTGGGGTCTTTCTCAATCTTCTCCCGCAGATGGCGGATGTGGACCGATAAGGTGCCCTCGCCCACATAGGGGTCCGGCCAGACGTTCTCCAGAAGTTCTTCCTTCGTGACGACGCGTCCAAGATTCTGCGCCAGATAAACAAGCAGCCGGAATTCCATTTCTTTCAGTTTGACCGGCTTTCCGCCTACGGTTACCTTGTGGGCGGAGAGGTCGATTTCGACATCGGCGATCCGCAGGGGACCGGTTTCCACGGTCCGTGCACACCGCTTTAAGACGGCCTTTACCTTGGCCAGCAGAACGCTTAAGGTGTACGGCTTGGTGATGTAATCATCTCCGCCGATGTTTAACGCAGTCAGAATATCGTCGTCGCTGGTGCGGGCGCTGATAAACAGAATCGGAATATCCGTCTGTTCCCGCAGCTTCTTGCAGAGTCCGAAGCCGGACCGGTCTCCCAGATTGATATCCAGCAGGAGAAGGGAGACCGTATTCTCTTTTAAAAAGTCAATGCACTGTTCGTAGCTGGTTACATAGGCTGATGACAGCTCAAATAAGTTAAAGTATTCCGAGGTAGAACTGGCGATTGCTGTCTCGTCGTCTACAATCAGGCAGTCGTAATGCATGGCAGTCTCCTGTTCTTGTCACGATGACCCGTGCGCAGCGCGTACGAGTCATCATTGGTTTGTTATTATTCTTCTGGATTCGTGTAGTTCCACGGTTCATCCGGCGCAGTCTGGAAATCTTCCGCAGGACGGTTATAGCGCAGGTTCAAGAAGCCCTGGAAATCTTTCTGGAATGTCTTTTCCAGTTCCTTCTTGTAGCCGAGAATCATGTGTGGCTGCTGCTGTTCATAAACATTTAACGCGGCCATGGCCTCTTTTTCCGACGCAGCCAGGGTATGTAAGCGTCTGTTGATATCGTACAGGCGCAGGGAGCTTTCGGAGTTGCGTCCCGTGCGGCGGTAGTAATAGCCCCAGACCAGATCCCTGTTCTCCAGAAGCTGGGTGGAGATGCCGGAAACGTGGTAGGTCCAGCGCCTGCCGACCCAAATGCTGCTGGAGATGGCGGAGGCTGATGCGAAATCTGCTTCTATGTGCTCCATAGATACGGTTGGATTGGCCTCGATATACTTCTTTATATTTTTCAGAGTGCTGCCGGTAAAATACCGGATAAGCGTGTAGATGAAGTAAAGGATCGTTACAGCCAGGATTGCGAGGCAGATATAGATGGAGAGAAAGGAGCGGTCTCCGATCTTATTTGTGTCGATATAATAGGGAAGCGCTATTTCAAGGAATTCCTCGCCCAGATCATCGGTGATCTGTTCCTGATAATACTGGAGACGCTTGCCTGTGAGCTCTGTCCAGGTTCCCTTGACGGATTTGGTATTGGTGAGTTCATCGACCTCTCCGTTCAGCCAGCTGATCGTGTCATCGATATACTGGTTCATCTCGTCCTCTTTGGAAGAAGGAAGCTCAATTCCGAAAAAGTATCCGTCCTCCTCAAAATAAACGAAGTAGCTGATATTTTTCAGGGTTTCTTTCTTGGTGTCTGTGTTGCGTTCGGTCTGACGCACATATTCGTCAACAATATACTGCGCATCGAAGCTCACATAGGAACCCTCAGCGGCGTCATAGTCCATGCCTGCCGTAATCGGCTCCGGCCCTTTGACAAACATCAGAATCGATTTGCCGCTGTAAAAGAAGACGGCACCGACGATGATGACTGAGATGACGATACGCCACATCAGATTTTTTGTTACACGCTTTTTCAATGTCTCTAACATAGTAATTCCCCCTTATCTTTGGAAATGCTCATTATCCTGTTATCATACAGGAAATTGTGTGATATTACAATGCAATTATACTTTTTTCCTTATTATTTTTCGTCTCTTCTGTCACGGTACACAGCCTTCGCCGGCTCCTGTGTACCGTAACTTCTTCTTGCCCCGGAGTACAGAATATGGTTAAATAGTATTATACACAGGAGGATAAGAAAATGAGATATCACCATATTGTATTCGACGTCGACGGCACGCTTCTGGATACGGAGAAAGCAATCCTTCAGTCATTTCAGAAGACACTGAGAGAACATGCAGGGATTGAAAAAGAGCTTTCGGAACTCTCATTCTGTCTTGGAATCACGGGAGCCGCGGCTCTCAAACGGCTGGAAACCGGTCATGAGGAGGAGATACTCCTTCAATGGAAGGAAAATCTGGCGGCTCTGAGAGCTTTCGTCCGTGTGTTTGATGGAATCGAACTGCTTTTAAAACGGCTGCGGGCGGCTGGGTTTCAACTGGGCGTTGTGACCAGCAGATGCAGGGCGGAGTATGAACGGGATTTTATGCGCCTGGGGCTCGACGGATACTTTGATACGGTCGTCTGCGAGGAGGACACGGTGTGCCACAAGCCGGAGGCGGAGCCCCTGGAGTGTTATATGAGAAAGGCCGGAGCGAGACCGGAGGAGGTGCTTTACATCGGGGACAGCATCTACGACATGGAATGCGCCAGGGCGGCGAAGACCGCCTGTGGTCTGGCTCTGTGGGGAGCCGTCAGCGTGAGGCATATCCACGCGGATTATTATTTCCCGGATCCGGCCTCCGTGCAGTCGGTTCTGGAGCGGCTGGACGCAGAGGATGAAGGGAGAAAATGGATTTCCTGGGCCATGGAGCTTCAGTTTATCGCTCAGGCGGGCGTCACTTATTCAAAGGACCGGTTTGACTTGGAGCGGTTTGAGCGGATCCGGGAGCTGTCGGGAGAGATCATGAGCGGCTACACCGGCCTGTCGAAGGAGCGGGTGACGGATTTATTCTGCAATGAGACGGGATTTCAGACTCCAAAGCTGGATACGAGAGCCGCCATCATCAAGGATGGGAAGATCCTTCTGGTGAAGGAGATGGACGGACGCTATTCCATGCCGGGAGGCTGGGTGGATGTGAATAAGACGGTGGGAGAGAATGCCGTCAAGGAGACGCTGGAGGAGGCGGGACTCACGGTAGTTCCGGTGCGCGTGGTGGCGCTTCACGATAAGGGACGCCACAACCCGCCGGCATATCCGTACGGTATCTGTAAGGTGTTCTTCTTATGCGAGATCGTGGATGGTGAGTTTTCGGAGAACATCGAGACGGTAGGGAGCGGATGGTTTTCCCCGGATGAATTGCCGGTGCTGGCCGAGGATAAGAATACGAAGGAGCAGATCGAGATGTGCTTTGACGCGTATGCGGATAAGAATTGGAAGACGGTGTTTGATTGACCGACGGACTCTGAACGGACGATTAAAAGAAAAGCCCGGTATGAATGAACGCAGTGATGGTTCATTCATGCCGGGCCTGATACTGCATGCACTGTTTCACAGCTCCGGTTCCGGGGCCAGCGTCTTTTCCTGGAGAAATTCCCGTGGAGACACGCCTTCCACCTTTTTAAAGACCTTGCTGAAGTAGCAGGAGGTCTCAAAGCCAAGACGGTCGGCCACCTCGTAGATCTTTAAATTCTCTTCCAGAAGCATGGCTTTGCTTCTGGTGACCTTCATCTGAGTGATATATTCAGAAAAACCAATGCCGCAGTTTTTCTTGAACAGGACGCTTAAATAATTGTGGCTGATTCCGAACACGTCAGATACCTCATTCAAGGTCAGGCGCTCCTCGATGTGGTCATTGATGTAGTGCTTGACATTGGTGACAATATGGTCTTTATACGTCTTCTTGCGCGTTTTCAATATTTCACAGAGCCCATCCCGCAGAGTCTCCATCCATACCGTGATCTGTTCTACGCTGCTGCAGCGGTAAATGGAACGGTAGGAGCCGTTCCAGCCTTCAAAGATTTTTGAGAGATTCACCTCGCCCTCAGGCAGGAGAGACATAGCCAGGTACATAATGTTGCAGGCGCCGTCAATGGCCTGCAGATAGCGGTTGGGATGGGAGGCAAACAGTTCGATGATGGAACTTAACGTTCTGGAGAGAACATCGGTGTCAAATTCTTCAAAGGAACGAATCATATCCCGCTTGAAGATGGACAGATTAAAGGAACTCTGGAGCGAATTGGCGGAAGAGGACAAGAAGCTGATGACCGGCTGGTTGTCGGAAGCCTTTCTGGCGGCTTCGCGCGCTTCCTGATATGACTCACTGACGGCAAAGGGAGTGCTCACGGCGGTTCCCGCTCCGATTCTTAAGTTCACATTAAAATAGGTATGGACGATGGAGCTGGCATCTCCTAAAGCTCTGGCCGTCAGATCGCCCGACTCATCGCCCGAAGGCAGGCAGAAGATGACTGCAAAATGCTTCTGATCCAGAGACACGAGATGGCATTTGGAGTATCGGGTCAGGACGTCACGGATCATCTGTAGACAGCCGGAATAGAGCTGGGCCAACTGTACACGGGTCAATGGGAAGCGGTTAGACTCACAGATTTCACAGCAGGCGGCCTGGTAGGAAAAATCCTGAAATGGAAATTTCAAATCCCGTGCCTGGAGTTCGAACTGTTCCCGGCTGTCAAATAAATTGTATAAAAGCCGCATAAAAAATTTTTCCGACATACTCTGGTTTAAGAGCACTGCCTGCGGGTCTTCCGCTTTGCGGATATCCTCCAGGCGCTTGACGGCCTTGTCCACGGCGGCTTTCAGGCTGTCGGCACTTAATTCCAGCTTTACCAGGTACTCAATCACTTCATAATGAATCGCTTCCTTTACGAGACCGAATTCCTCATAGCTGGTAAGAACAATAAAAAGTGGGAGCCGGCCATATTTTTCTGAACACAACTTGATGAGCTCCAGCCCGTTCATGACCGGCATCCGGATATCTGTGATGACAATCTGGGGGGAAGTCTCCTCGATCAGCTCCAGGGCATGTTCTCCGTTTGCAGCGATGCCGCAGATCTCGATGCCAAGTCGTTCCCAGTCAAGCATGGATTTGATGCCGATCTGAACGAGCGGCTCATCATCTGCAATCAATAGTTTTATCATGTCTGTTTTTCCACTCCTTCCTCCTTACGGATATAGGGTATACGAATCGTCATGGTGGTATAGACGCCGGGCTCGCTGGTGATTGTGATTCCGTAGCTGTCGCCGAAGTCATACTTGATCCGGTTATTTACATTGCTGATTCCGATGTGCTTAAAGAAATCTGAGCCTTCCAGAGACTCACCGGACATTACTTTTTCAATCGTCTCCTGTGACATTCCGATGCCGTCATCGGTGACGGATAAAACGAGAACTTTCGTCTCACCAGAGCCCTCGGAGGAAGCGAATACCGTAATTGTGCCGGGAGCCCGTTTTGGCTCAAGACCGTGGAAGAGGGCGTTCTCGATGAGTGGCTGAAGAGAAAAACGGTGTACCATGCAGCCGAATAAATCTTCAGAAGCGATCTCGTACCGGATAGAGATGCTGCTGCCGTACCGGTACTGCTGAATCTGAAAGTAATCGCCTGCCAGCTCCAGTTCTTCCTTAAGCGTAATCATGGATTCGCTTCGTTTGGACACATTCTTTAGCAGTCTGGCCAGTACGGTCATCATGTCTGCAATTCCCGTGGCTCCCTGAATGGTTGCCATCCATTTGACGGAGTTTAAGGTGTTATAGAGAAAATGCGGATTGATCTGGCTCTGCAGAATCTGATATTCCAGATCCTTTTTCTGCCGCTCCTGCTCGATCCTGGTGTTCATTAAGTTCACTACATTCTCTGACAAGTCGTTGATCCCTTTCCCGATTTCTCCCAGCTCGTTTTCCCATTCTATATCGGGATTTTTATCAAAAATTCCGCGGGAGATGGAATCCATGTTCTGGCGGAGCTGGTGAACCGGCTTTACGATCGTCCGATTTAAAAAGTACATGAGAACGACACCGAAGGAAAGCGCGGCAAACAGAATTCCAGCGATTATACAGGTATAGAGCGTCTGCTGGGCCCGGTCCCGCCTGACAGACAGGACTTCTGTAAGCTGAAAGTCGGGAATTCCCAGAGAACAGGTGAGAATCGTGCGTTTTCCGAGCCCGGGCAGTATGGCTTCCATGGCTTTGGAACTGGTGCTTATGGTACTGCCCTTTAAATCGGACACCTGCTGATATTCAAAGGGAGATTCCGTCAGCGTACCTTTATCACAGAGGTAATTCTTCTCGCCGATGGTAAGGTAGAGAAGGCTGTCCGATTCCAGCGGATAGGCTTTTAGACGGCTTGTGATCAGTTCTGGAGAGATCTCTACGTAGAGCCAGCCGGTAGTCTGGCTGCTTTCGCCGCTGTAAATGGGCCGAACCACTGGTATGATGAATTCGTCACTGATCCTGTTGAAGGGGTTCTGTACCAGTCCGTCCCATTGAAATGACGATGCTTCGTAAAGCGGAATGAAGAAGTCCTGGGAGGCAATCAGGGAAGCGGCATCTGCACGGTCGGGAACAGAAGAGTAGAACATCTGCATATAGGCCAGAGGATTATCCGAGGACAGGATAAGTCTTCGGATGTAGTTGGATTGATTATGCAGGGTATATTCTTCCCAGATCCGGTCATACGTATCAAATGCCATCTGCGCCACCCCGGGATTTTTTGATGATATCTGCCCCAGTGTTCCCTGGCCGTGGATGGTATCCATGTATTCGGCGACATCGCTGCTGGAGCAGCACCATTTTACGAATGACAGGATGTTGTTTAAGTCCGCCGAGGTGTTGTCTGCAATGGATTGAAGATTGAATTCCGAGGAACGGATCATCATCTTTTTCTGATAGGAATGAAACGCATAAAAGCAGATGGTGACGGCCAGTACGGTCAGCGTGATGGTGAGGGCTGCCGTGAAGAATGTGATTTTGCCGCGGATAGATTTCAGCAGGCTGTTTTTTCGCATGGTTCCTTCCTCCTATTATAATAAGTTGATTCTACATCATTTTGAGGCTGATTTGAATACAATCCAAAAAAATTACTTTATTTGAGAAAAAAGTATATCTTTTCCGGATTGAAAGTACAAGAAAGTAAAAAAGTGAAACATTTTGAATGTTTTTCCATTCAAACAGGAGGGGGCAAGGTTATATAATACAGGTACAGCGAATGGCTGGTATGAAAAAAAGATACGGAGGGGAAGAGATCATGTATAAGAAAAGAGTATTGAGTCTGGTATTGGCCGGAATTCTCGCGGCATCGGCACTTGGAGGCTGTGGTAAAAGCGATCAGGGAGGTTCCTTAAAACAGGCGGAGGATACAGCAGCTGATACATCCGGTCAGGCAGAGGGAGAAGGGAAAACGGTTCTTAAATGGGCCTTATGGGATTTAAATTCCGTCTTCTATTATAAGACGATGGCGGAGGCATATGAGGCCGCCCATCCGGACATAGAAATTGAACTGGTAGATCTGGGAAGCGCAGGCGGAACGGATTACATGACCAGCCTGAGCATTGAACTGACCGGAAAAGACACGGAATTCGATATGGTGTGTATCCAGGATGTTCCGGGCTATTCCACACTGGTGAAAAAAGGCGTGCTGGAACCCCTTACCGGATATATTGAGCGGGATGGCTTTGATTTATCCGGATATGGCGGACTGACCGATCAGGTGACACTCGATGGAAAGTTGTATGAACTGCCGTTTCGAAGTGATTTCTGGGTGCTTTACTATAATCCGGACCTGTTTGAAAATGCCGGAGCGGAGTGTCCGTCCAACGATATGACCTGGGCGGAATATGATGCTCTTGCCAGAAAAGTGACGGATACCACACCGGGAAAGGAGGTTTATGGCACTCATTACCATACATGGAGATCCTGTGTGGAATGCCTTGGACTGACGGACGGAAAACAGACAATGGTGGATGGAACGTACGATTTCCTGAAACCGTATTATGAGATGGTGTTAAAACAGCAGGAGGATGGAGTATGCCATAACTATGCGGAACTCAAGACGACGGGACTTCATCATTCGTCTGCATTTGCCCAGGGCAATGTAGCCATGTATATCATGGGAACGTGGCAGATTTCCGGATTTATCAATAAAATCAAAAGCGGAGAGTTTACGGAGATTCCCAACTGGAGAATCGCAAAAATGCCCCATCCCGAGGGCGTGGAAGCGGGATCTACCATTGCAACGATCACGGGAATTGCGGTTCCTGCCATGTCCGATCACAAGGAAGAGGCATGGGAATTCATCAAATTTATGGCAGGACCGGAAGGCGCTGAGATCGTGGCGGACAGCGGTTCTATCCCGGCCGTTAAGACCGAAGCGGTCATTGATAAACTTGCGGCGATGGATGGCTTTCCGCAGGATGAGCAGAGCCGGGAAGCGCTTCATACGGCAAACACTTACTTAGAGATGCCAGTCCATGAAAAGACCGTTCAGATTGATACTGCTTTAAATGAGGTACATGACAGTATCATGACAGGGGCCGTGTCTGTCAACGACGGAATTGCCCAGCTGAATGAGGAAATACCGAAGATACTCGCAGAGTAAAGCCATACAGGAAGGCAGGGAAGCTTCATGAATCAACGTCTGATTGAAACCGCATCCTTTATTAATCGACACATTCCTGATTTGAAAAATAATATAATTCGTGAAGCTGATTTGGCGCTGGAGGGGATGCTGATCCTTCCGGGAAGCGGCGGAAGTCCCGTGTTTGTCGGGAATCCGCCGATGTGGAAGGAGAATCCGACGCCGCAGAAAGACAGGGAGGCTGTCTTTGTCTTAAACCGGATGGGACACTGGAAGACGCTTGTCGAGGCATTTATGCTGACGGGAGACGGAAGGTATGCCAGTAAGGTGACGACAGAGTTTAAAAACTGGGTACAGGTCTGCCAAAGGCCTGCTATACCGGTAAGCAGTGCGGGGGTATATTCCGCAGAATCGCAGACAGCCGATTTAATTGATAAATATGACGCGGGGGAGCCGAAGTATGCTCCCTGGCGAAGCCTGGAAGCAGGCTTTCGCATGTTCCTGTCCTGGTATCTGATCGGGGACTGTCTGGAAGATACTCCTTATGTGACGGAAGAGATCAGAAAAGGACTGCGGCAGTCCGTAACGGAACACGCCGAGGTGCTGGAGTTTGTAAGTCCGCGTCTCTATACAGGAGCGGACCATAATCACTATCTGATGGAGATGTGCGGACTGTTATTTGCAGCCTGTAAATTTCCGGAACTGCCGGGGGCGGGAAAATGGCGTGCTTTGGCCGCGGCAGAGCTGGAACGCTGTCTGGCGAGGCAGTATACAGAGGGCGGGGGGCAGTTGGAAGGCTGCCCTCACTATCATAATGAGTGTCTTGTGCTGCTGCTGCGTTCCCTTCTGGCGGTTAAAGAAAAGAATGGAAACGCCTGCTTTACCAGAGCATTTGAGGAAGGGCTTCGCCAGGCACTTATCTATACGCTTCATACGTGCAGACCTACAGGCGTAGGAGTGCCGTGGGGGGATTCGGATGCGACAGCTGCTCCGATAAAGAGTGTGCTGTACGGGTGGTTCGTATTTGGCGATACAGAGCTTTTAGAGATGGCTGTGCGCCTTGCAGGCCAGGATACCGTGCGCGGGGTATTTTTATCTTCCATATGGGATTGTCCGGCTCCGGAACAGTTTGAAGAGCTGATGAGGCAGTTTGAAAACAGAATGAGAAAGGGGAAAAAGGAGAGCTGGGAGGCAGGACTCCCATTGACGGCATGGTTTAAGCCTCTGTCACAGGTGTGCATTCGTACTGCCTGGAACAGGGAGGCTGTCAGCCTGTTTTTTGCCTGCCGCCTTCCGGTGCAGAATTCTCACTCGCATATGGATCCGGGTGGATTCGACTTTACGGCGTATGGCAGAAATATGATCGCGGATCCGGGGCGTTTTACTTATAATGAAATCCCGGAGAGAGCACTGTTTAAGTCGGCATTTTCCCATACCACATTGACAGTCAATGGAAAAGAGCCGTTTGAATATCGATCTTCGTGGAGCTACGGGGAACAGGGGATAGGAAAGATTACAGAACTTTTACTGGAAAACAGGCGGAATCCCGAGCTGTACCGGATTGCGGCAGAACACGTTTTTGAAGGATACCGTCACCAAAGAGTTCTGATTACCGGCTTTTCAGAGGAGCAGCCGTTCCTTGCTGTGATTGACCGGGTAGATGGGCTCGGGAGAGAGGACCGGGTGGAGCTTCATTTTCAGGTTAATTATACGAGGGGAAGATCGGCTGGTCAAACAACTGTCTTCTGGGAGCCAGGAGCCCCTTCATTAATCATTGCAGGAGACGGCAGAATGAAACCATCTTTACGCAATGGGTGGATTTCAGAGGCGATGGATCAGAAACGCCCCTCACTTATTCTGGATTTCCAGGAGGAGAAATACGGGGAGGAAGAGGACGGTTTGAAGGGCGGAGGGGGAAACAGCGATGAAGAGACACGGTACTTTGCCGCGGTTTTATTGCCGATGAGGGCGGAAGGTGACGTGGACGTCCGCGGCCTGTACGCAGATAAGTCTGGTTTTCATATGGAGCTTGACGGGATGACATATCATATAGATTGAGAGAGAGAAAAGAGTCATGAATGTAGAAAATGAGTACATGGAATTGTTAAAAAGCTGGTGTGACGGGCTGATCGGACTTCAGTTTAAAGAGGAGAATAATCCACGTCTTGATGGCGGCATTTTCTGCCCATCCTGTATGATGATCCATGGGCGATGCCACGACGCGATCTATCCGATGATGGTTCTGGCAGACCGATTAAACGAGGAGAAATATTTAACCGCTGCTAAACGTCTGTTTCAGTGGAGTGAGAATCTGCTCTGTGATGACGGAAGTTACTATAATGACGCTCAGAATGACTGGGCGGGAATTACCGTTTTTTCTGTGATTGCTTTGACCCATGCATTGGAGTTTCATGCCTCCCTGCTTTCGGATCAGGAGAAAGAACTGTGGGAAACGCGGCTATATACGACGGCGGAATGGGTCTTTCAGACGATCACGCCGCAGTTTGATGTCAATATCAATTACCATGCCGCCTGCGCGGAGGCGATGGCGCTTACCGGGACGTATTTTCAGCGGGAAAAATATCTGAGGCGTTCGGATGAGATGGCAGATTTTTGTATGCGGTATATTTCGGAAGAAGGTCTGTTTTTTGGAGAGGGGAAGCCGAGGGACGCTGTGTCGCCGAAAGGCTGCAGGCCTGTGGACATCGGCTATAATGTGGAAGAGAGTCTGGCTTCTCTTCTGGCCTATGGAACAATCAGAAAAAATGAGCTGGTACGTGCTGAGGTAAAGCGCATGCTATGGGCGCATCTGGAATTTATGAACCCGGATGGAGGCTGGGATAATACGGTAGGGACAAGAAACTACAAATGGAGCTATTGGGGCAGCAGGACTTCCGATGGCTGTCAGCTGGCATATGGACTTCTGGGAGATGAGGAACCGGTATTTTCGGAGGCTTCATACCGGAATATTCAGTTATATAAACAGTGTACCCATGACGGCATGCTCTATGGAGGCACCGATTATTATGCACACGGGGAACTGCCCTGTGTACACCATACATTCTGCAAGGCAAAGGCCCTGGCGCTGCTCCTGGATTCCGGAGCCGTGAATGTAACTCCGTCGGAGCTTCCCTCGGAGCACCTGGTTCCAATAAAATATTGGCCGGTAATTGACACATACCGGATGGCACGGGGCGGTTTTATTGCAACGGTGACGGCATACGATATTGAATATAAGCCGGGCGGCCATGCTTCAGGAGGAACGATGACCATGCTGTGGCACAGAAATGCGGGAATGATTATGGCTTCCTCTACCGTCGAGTACGCGCTGATCGAGCCCACCAATGGTCAGCTTTCCTTAAAAAAAGGTTGTCACAGACCTATGACGATGAGGCTGGAGACTTGCGGGGAACCATATTTATCGAGTGCATATGATTACCGAGCCGTCTTTAAACATGACGCTGCCATGAGCGGAATGGCAGTCTGTCTTGAGGCCTCCGGACACCTGACAGACCGGTCGTATAAGGCAGTATCTTCCGGAAGGGACGGAGCATACAGATTTTGTTATCGCATGGAGGAGTCCGGGGTTATGATCCGCGCAGTCGTGGAAGAATGTGCGGAAAAGGTACGCTGGGTGATCCCTCTGGTTGGAAAGCATGAGGGCGGACTGGAATGTCTGAATGGAAAAAATAGATTCCGGATCTGCGGAGAATGTGGACACGTAATTCTGGAGCTGGACAGGGAACCGGAAGAAGTAAATCCAATTTTCTTCCTGAACGGTGGTTTCGAGGGCTGGGAAGTGGTTCTCTGTATGGAGAAGGGAGAAGCCGGGAGGTGTTGGATCCGTATGGAAACGTGAGAGGAATAAGGAGAATAGAAGCCAGGGAACGGAATAATAAAGCAGGGCAGATGCATCGCGTGGGGAGTCGTGCATTTGCCCTGTTTCTTTTTCGTTATAATACTATTTATCCAGACAACCCTTCATCACTTCATAAGCGCCCTTTTCCCAGATATCTGCCACATAACCGGCGACGGCGTCCTCGAATCCGGCGATGGCGGTTATGTCCTCGCCCCAGAACTCTTCGTTGGAGCAGACTGCGTGAACCAGAGTCTTTGCATCGTCCTCCCTGTGATCGTAGAAAAACTTAAGGATCGGGCGGTCATCTTTTACCGTGTATTCATTACCGGCCGGTCTCGCTGCAATCAGTCCGTCTTCGGTGAGCTGCTTTCCGTGGTAGAACGCGATATAGAATGCAAAGGAAGCGGTAATGCATTCCGGAAGCCTGCCGGTGTTTGCAATATAGCCCTTTAAGGAAGGCATAACGCGTGCTTTCCACTTGGAGGTGGAGTTTAAGGAGATGGAGAGCAGCGCGTGGTCGATAAATGGATTCTTAAAACGCTCCGTAACAGAAGCGGCGAAGCTCTTAAGCTCTTCCTTCGGAAGCGTCAGAGTCGGGATGATCTCATCGTAAATGGTCTTGTTCATAAAGCCGCAGATCACTTCATCTTCCATACAGTCACGGACAATATCCTGTCCGGCTAAGTATGCGCCTAAGACGAAGGAGGTGTGAGCACCGTTTAAGATACGGACCTTTCTCTGCTTGTATGGCTTGTGATCGTTGGTGATGAGGACCGGAAGACCGGCCTTCTCAAATGGAAGCTCTTCTTTTAAACTCTCAGGTCCTTCGATGACCCAGAATCCGAAGACTTCTCCGGTGTCGATGATGTTGTCCTGGTAGCCCAGCTCTTCACAGATGGAAGCGGCTTCATTTCTCGGATAGCCGGTTACGATACGGTCTACTAAAGTGGAGCAGAAGATATTCTCCTGTTTGATCCAGCTGGTAAATTCTTCCCCTAATTTCCACTTTTCGGCATACTGGAGGACGCATTTCTCCAGCTCTTTTCCGTTGTTGTCGATCAGCTCGCAGGAGAGAATGACAAAGCCTTTTCCTGGTTCCTTTCCGAACGTTTCAAACCTCTTATATAAGAACTGAGTCAGTTTGCCCGGATAGCTGTCCGCAGGCACATCGGTGAAGCTGCATGCCGGGTCGTAGGTGATGCCGGCTTCCGTTGTATTGCAGGCGATGAAGCGTAAATCCGGATTCTTGGCACATGCCAGAACCGCGTCGTAGTCTTTATATGGATTTAAGCATCTGCTGACACAGGAGATCACCCGCTTGTCATTGACCTTCTTCCCATTTTCAAAGCCGCGTAGGAACAGGGTGTATAAGCCTTCCTGCTCATTGATCATGTCGGCAAGTCCGGGGGCGATGGGCTGGCATAAAACGACTTTGGAATTGAAATCAGCTTTTTCGTTCATCATATCGATAAAGTAGTCCACGAAGGCGCGTAAGAAGTTGCCTTCTCCGAACTGCAGCACGCGTTCCGGCGCATCCTTTAATAAATATCCGTCGTAGCCCTGCTTTTCCAGTGTCTCATAACATAACTTTTCCATTTGAAATACTCTCCTTTATATGATTTCTATTGGGTTGCTGTCTGCAGCTGCGGGATGCCGGCTGTAAACAGCAGCCGGCATTTACAGTGTGACTCCCTGCTTGAAAATAGCCATATCGTGGAATCCGGCCTCCTCTGATTTCACTTTCTTTCCGGAGGCAACCTCCAGGACAAAATCGAAGAAGTCATTCTTTAAGGTGTCCATATCCGTATCTTCTGCCAGTCGGCCGCAGTTGAAATCGATCCAGTTGCTCTTTTTTGTGCTGAGAGCAGTATTGGTCGATATCTTCATGGTTGGAACCGGACAGGCAAACGGTGTTCCGCGTCCTGTGGTAAAGAGAACAATGTGGGCGCCGGAGGCGGCCAGAGCGGTGGAGGCGACCAGATCGTTTCCGGGGGCGCTTAAGAGGTTTAAACCCTTTGTATGAACAGGTTCTCCATACATTAAGACGTCCATGACCGGAGCGCTTCCTGATTTTTGGACGCATCCCAGCGACTTGTCCTCCAGGGTAGAGATTCCGCCTTTTTTATTGCCCGGAGACGGGTTCTCATAGATTGTCTGATTGTGGCTGGTAAAATAGTTTTTAAAGTCATTGATCAGATGAACCGTTTTTTCAAAGGTCTTTTCATCGATGCACCGGTTCATGAGCAGTGTCTCCGCACCGAACATCTCTGGAACCTCGGTCAGAATCGTGGTTCCGCCTGCGCCGACCAGCATGTCTGAAAAAGCGCCGACGGCAGGATTGGCTGTGATGCCGGAGAGGCCGTCGGAGCCGCCGCATTTCATACCGATAATGAGTTCGCTGCAGCTGACCGGTTCCCGTTTAAAGCTGCCGGCATAGGCATTCAGCTCGCGGATCAGTTCCAGGGAATCGGCAATCTCATCGTCAGATTCCTGTGCAACAAGGAACTTGACGCGGCGCTCATCGCATTCTCCGATATATCGTTTCAATTCCGTGATGTTGCTGTTTTCACATCCCAGGCCGAGAACGAGGACGCCGCCGGCATTGGGATGATTGATGAGATCAGCCAGAATGGTTCTGGTATGTTCCTGATCGTCACCCATCTGGGAACAGCCGTAGGGGTGCGGAAACGCTGCTACATCCTCAACCGTTCCGCTGATCAGGCTCTTAGCCTGGCGCTCGATGGCCTGAGCCACATTATTGACACAGCCTACGGTTGGAATGATCCAGATCTCGTTGCGGACACCGACTTTTCCGTTCGGCCGGCGGTAACCCTGAAAGAACCGTTCCTCTGCCGGAGCGACGGTCGTATCCTGTTTCTTGTAGGAGTAGGTGAGCAAATCGCCCAGTCCGGTCTTTAGATTATGGGTGTGGATCCAGCTCCCTTTTAAAATCGGCTCCTTCGCCAGTCCGATGGCGCAGCCGTATTTTATAACGGAAGCTCCCTCTGCGATGTCGGTTAAGGCGAACTTGTGCCCCTGAGGGATATCGGATATGAGAGTGATTGTCTGATCGCCTGTTGTCACGGTCGTTCCGGAGGCCAGAGGCTTTAAGGCGACTGCCACGTTATCTCCGGAGTGAATTTTAATAAAGTCCTGCATAATCGTTTTTCCTTTCTGCAACTACGGAATGTAAGTACTTACATAAACCATACACCATTTTTGCCGCTTCGTCAATAGGGAAAGAAAAAAGAATAAATTTTTTTTGTACAACGCTGTAAAATATATGAAAAATAGTAACGAACGGTCGTGTGAATACCAGAAAAAAACAATGGAAAGCAGTTGCTTTTAGCCAGACGATCAGATATAATGTAAGTAAAAGTGTAAGCGCTTACGCTGTTTGCGAAACAGGAATCGCAGGTGAGAGAGGGATCAGAATGAATATATACGATATAGCAGAACTTGCAGGGGTGTCCATTGCCACCGTATCGCGGGTGGTGAACGACAGTCCTCGTGTCAGTGAGAAGACAAAACAGAGGGTCCGCGCCATCATGGAGGAGAACGGTTACACACCGAACGTGTTCGCACGCGGCCTGGGGCTGGACTCCATGAAGACCATCGGGATTATTTGCCCGGATGTCTCGGATTCCTATATGGCGTCGGCTGCGTTTCATCTGGAAGGCCGTCTGCATGAGTACGGATACGACTGTATTCTTTGCTGCAGCGGCTTTGAACAGGCGAATAAGGAAAAGTATGTGAGTCTTCTGTTAAATAAGCGGATCGACGCGCTGATTCTGGTGGGATCGACGTATGCCGGCGAGGGCGGAGACGACCGGAAGGCGGATTACGTGCGGAATGCGGCGAAGACGGTTCCTGTATTTATGATAAACGGTTATATTAAGGGTGATCATGTGTATTGTGCCTTCAGCGACGATTACGGCGCTACCTATGACGTGGCTTCACAGATGATTGAGGCGGGAAGAAGACGGATTCTGTTTCTGTGCGATTCCCATTCTTACAGCGCGAATCAGAAGCTGGCGGGATATGAGGCGGCCTTGAAGGACCATGGACTGCCTGTGCTGGGGGACTTAAAGCTGTATGTAAAGAACCGGATCCATTCGGTGAGAGACATTCTTTTAGAGCGGCGGGATTTGAATTTTGACAGCGTGCTGGCTACGGACGATGGCCTGGCCGTGGGGGCGATCAAATACGCCAACGCCAAGCTTTTAAAGATACCGGAGGAACTCTGCATCACCGGATTTAATAATTCTGCGCTTTCCATCTGCTGTGATCCCGAGCTTTCTTCCATTGACAATAAGGTAGAAGAGCTCTGCGCCATCACCACGGATCAGATGATGGCGGTTCTGCGGGGAGAGGAGAAATCCGTGGAGCAGAAGAGCCAGGTCCCCTGCAGACTTGTGAAGCGGTGTACTACGGATTTTTAGGGGCTATTGTCATTCGTTCTGTCTTGTGATATATGCCTATCTTTGACAGCTTGAATGTTAAAAACCGCTATAACCTTCTGATTTATAAGGGTTACAGCGGTTTTGTTGTATTTCATAAAGAATGGAAATTTATTCTCTGTCTTTGCATTCTGTCTGAATGGCTTTTATCTGGTTTTTGTTTATCAATTGACAGTATGTTCTGAATTCGCAGACGGAGTGAAGCCTAATCGTTTTTAATGTCTCTATAATGGTTTTGCAGGTGTATATGTTATCAAGTATTTACTCAAGTCTCTGTATGATAGTGATTCCGCCCCACGCGGTTCCTTTTGACAGCGCGGCGGCTTTTTGCGTGAAGATAATGACGGTAGATAAATATGAACGTTTGTGCTAAAATTGGGTAAGGCGATAAACTGGCTTGCATCAACAGAGCCGTGTTTTTTGGGGGAAGGAGACCTGGTCTTAAAAATGGGGAAGAGCGTGATTGAGTTTTTTAGGGGAAGAATGAAAAGGGGAGAGTCGAGGCAGTATCTAAAAAAGATGATTTATACATATTCGCTGGTCATCTATACGATCGTGATTGTTACGGTACTTATATTTTTTATTTATATTCAGTATAGCCGAATTGTGAAGGAAGAAGAGCGCAATGACGCGTTTTTCAAAGAATATGTGGAAAAATATGAACACGTATATGAGGATCTGTTTTCTGCAGTGGGAAATTTGAAAGAGATGAGCCGTTTAGATCTGTTTGCTCTTTCGGGGAAAGATTCTTATTATGAAAAAATGACGCTGCTTCAGCAGAAATTAAATGAGTTTTCGAAGCCATACCGGAAGAAGGGGTTTGAATTCGCGGTATATCGTGAAGGAGAGGAGCTTGTAGTAACGGATACCAGTTCTCAGAATCTGAAATATCTTTTGAAAAAATGGGGACTTACGGCATATGATTACGCAAAAGCAGTAAAACTCTTGAGAGATACATCGGCAAAGGATAGTATTCTATTAACGGATCAGAATATCTTTTATCTGACTTGTAAGAGCTATTTGAATGAAAGAGTGTATCTGATCTGTCATATTCCATTCGACAGGGTGGATATCCCCGGCTACGATGAAGCTCTTTCGGTTTATTTTTGGAGCCAGGACAGTAAAGTCATTGATTTCCGTCAGCAGGAATTGCCGGAGGAAATTAGAACTGTGGGGGAACTTTTTACAGGACATGAGCTGGAGCGCAAAGTCTCAGGAAATCTGGAGTATCGTTTTCAGTTATCCAATTATTTTGATATTGTGTACTGTGGAGTTGTAGCGCGCAGTTATACGGAGATGGCGGTGGGGATTATTATTCTAATCTTGTGTGCCCTCCCGCTTATTTATGGGTTCGTTTATCTTGTTACGCGTATGGTCTCGAAGAAAGTGTATCAGCCAATTGAGGCATTGACAAATGAGGTGTTTGAGTCTTCGGAAAGCGCGGATTTAAATGAAAATGAATTCGTCCGCATCGCAAATAAAATGAGGAGCATTAAAACTCAAAATGAAGAGCTGCAAAAGCGATTGGATATACTATCTGAGGATTTCCAGAAAACGGTATCAGAACGGGAAGCAGAACGTGGAAAGACGATTCAGTCGGATGACTTGAGAGATCGTTTGGAGGAATACATATTACACCATCTTTCAGAGGATATTTCTTTATATGATGTGGCAGAGCATTTTGGCCTTTCGTTTAATTACATGAGCGTTGTATTTAAAAACAAAATGGATCATAATTTTAAAGAATACCTATCATATCAGAGATATGTGAGAGCGTTGAAGCTCATGCAGGAGAATCCCGGAATTAAGATAGGAGAGGTCGCTTCTCAGATTGGGTTATACAATGTAAATACATTTATTCGGATTTTTAAGAAATACAGTGGCACGACACCCAAGCAGTATATGACAATGCTTAAGGATGAAACGAGTTCCATATGAGAAAAAATAGCTATTTTTTACGCTCGAGAAGGCGGATAAATAGCTATTTTTTATTGCAATTTCGTAAAAAAACGAGATAAGAGGACATAAAATACTATAAATGTCAAAAAAAGTAAAATAAACGTGATAAATTATCGAGATTGACCAAAAACAGGGAGGGAGGTATACTTCGGACAAAAGGAGGGATACATATGATACACGAAAAGCAGGCCTGTAAAATGCTGCACCAAAAAGGTCAATGGAAAGATTTCGATTTGTACCTGATGCTTTGTCCGATGTTGCTGCTGATTTTTGTTTTTGCGTACAAGCCTTTAACGAGCCTGGTAATTGCTTTTAAGGATTACAGTCCTTATAAAGGAATATGGGAAAGCAAATGGGTGGGATTGGAGTACTTTTATGAGTTTTTCAAAGGGGCATTTGCATGGCGGACAATACGGAATACGATTGTTATCAGCATTAGCATGCTGGTATTCGGTTTCCCGGCGCCAATTATTTTGGCATTATTGTTAAATGAGGTGAGAAATTCGAAATTCAGAAAGCTGGTACAGACGGTAAGCTATATTCCACACTTTATTTCTCTTGTGGTAGTCTGCAGTATGGTAACCAGTTTTCTGTCTCCCACAAGTGGAATTGTAAATGTGATTTTAAACAGTCTTGGAATTGACTCTGTATACTTTTTGTCGGAACCAAAGCTGTTCGTCCCGATTTATGTAATAGTAAATATATGGCAGACCATAGGGTACAATTCCATTGTATATATTGCAGCGCTCACCTCTATTCCGGAAGATCTTTATGAAGCGGCACGGGTGGATGGGGCAAATAAATTACAGCAGGCGATACATATTACGCTTCCGGGTCTGCTTCCGACGATTATGGTCATGCTGCTGGTGCAACTGGGCAGTATTTTAGATGTGGGTTATGAAATGATTATTTTACTGTACAATCCAAGTATTTACGAGACAGCAGACGTGATTAATACTTACGTGTACCGTTCCGGAATTTTGGAAGGACGATATGATTATGCTACGGCGATTGGTTTATTGAATTCCGTAATATCGTTTATTCTGGTCATTGCAGCAAATAAATTAAGCAAAAAAATAACAGAAACGAGCTTATGGTGATTGCATATGGAGAAGATGAGGAAGAAGATAAATAGCAAAAATTTATTTAGCTGGTTGAATTATGGCTTCATGGTACTGATCCTTTTATGTACATTATATCCCTTCTACTATACTCTGATTGCTTCAATCAGCAATGGAAGCGAAGTCATTAAGGGAAATGTAGTATTTATTCCGATCGGAATTACACTGGAAGCGTATAAGAGGATTCCATTGATATCAAATTTCTTTGTAGCATATGGAAATACTATTTTCTATACGGTCTTTGGAGCAGGAATTAGTCTTGGTGTGATGAGTATGGGAGCCTATGCTCTTTCTCGGGTGCGGCTGAGAGGGCGAAGAATATTTTGCTTTCTTATCTCGTTTACTCTTTGGTTTAAGGCAGGCATTATGCCTGTGTATCTGAATATGGATTCCTTAAATCTACTTGATACCCGTATCGGAATCTTGTTGGGATTTGCATGCAATGCGTTTTATATCATCATTATGCGGACGTACTTTGAGGGGATTCCGGTGGAACTGGAAGAAGTGGCCCGTATTGACGGGCTGAGTAATTTTGGGATTTTCACAAAGATCATGGTGCCTCTTTCCAAGCCGATGTTTGCAACGGTTGCGCTGTACTGTGCCATCGACCGCTGGAATGGCTATTTCTGGTCAATGATTTTGCTGAAAGACATAAAGAAAGCACCTCTTCAGGTACTGTTAAAAAAGATTATTGTTGAAAATCAGATGATGTCGTCGCTGGATTCATCTGCCGGCATTGATTTTACCAGGCAGACGTTGGTTTATGCAATCATAGTTGTGTCAATTATACCGATTATACTCGTGTATCCGTTTGTTCAGCGGTATTTTGTGAAGGGACTAACAGTCGGAGCGGTGAAGGGATAGGTGCGCCGCATAGGTTGTACCACTTATATCTGAGGAAGGCAGTAACATGGCATGTGCTAGTGCAAGTGTGTCATGACTCTGGTAGGGGCCGAGGGCCAATCATAGCAAAGTAAATCAAAGAAAGGAGAAAGATTATGAGAGGAAAACGATGGATAATTGCCATGCTGTCATTAATGGCAGCTTGCAGCTTGGAGGCTTGCAAAGCAAGCGATACCAAGACTTCCGAAGCAGAGAAGGTAGAATTGGCGGAGGGCGGCGAGTACAGCTGTTCCGACACGCCCCTTACATTGACGGCGCATATTCATTGGAATGATAATATTGTTCTGAATGATGGGATGATTATTCCAAAAGAAGCAGCGCGGTATACGAATATAACGTTAAAAGGGGTTGCCTCCGAGATGGATACGGATTCGACACAGGCCTTTAATCTGATGATTACTGGTAAAACATTGCCGGATCTCGTGGGAGGTCAGAGAAACAATATCAACAAATATGGCAGTGAGGGGGCGTTTATTCCGCTGAACGATCTCATTAAAGAGTATGCACCGACAATCGATTCGCTGTTAGAAAATAATCCCGATATAAAAGGTGCAATCACAGCGGAGGACGGAAATATTTATCAGATTCCGTTTACCTACGAGAGTCAGATTTCAGAGGCATGGTTTATTCGCCAGGACTGGCTGGACGCTGTGGGAATGAAGGTACCTGAGACGGTAGACGAGCTTCACGATGTATTAGCCGCATTTGTGAAACAGGATCTCAATGGGAATGGAAAACAGGATGAGATTGGCTTCTTTATGAGACAGTCCAGTCTGGACAATCGTATGACGCCGTTACTTTCTCTGTTTGGAGTTAGTGATTACTGGCATGTTGATGAGAATGGGAAGGTTTCTATTGGCACGTATTCACAGGATTATAAAGAAGCGATTAAAAATATCAGCCAATGGTATAAGGAGGGATTAATTGACCCTGAAATTTTCACCCGCGATGAAAATGTGAGGGAGACTCTGTTTTCAGAAAATAATGGCGGAGTAACCCACGATTGGGTAGCCTCGACCAGTGGTTATAACAAATCGGCAGTTAAAAGTGTTCCTGGCTTTCATCTTGTAGGTATGCTGCCGCCGATGGATATTAACGGAGATCAGTGGGAGGTCTCTTCCCGCGACCGGCTGACCGGATCGGGCTGGGCCATCTCCGTGAATAACGAGCATCCGGAGGAAACTATGAAATATATGAATTTCTGGTTTACAGAGGCAGGAAGAAGAGTGGCCACGTATGGTGTTGAAGGCGTTACCTATAACATGGTGGATGGCGAGCCGGTTTATACGGATGAGATCCTGAATTCTTCCGAAGCGATTAACGGACAGATTATGAAGATGGGCGGCATGGTGGAGGATATGGCTTATCTGCACGACGCGTCATATGAAACCTTTTCAATGGATGAAGAAGGAAATAAACTGCTGGAAGCATATGAAACAGCGGGAGTTGTAGGTAAAAAGTATCCGAAGGTGCCGGCTTTAAGTTTTACCATGGAAGAAAATGATCTGATTGTATCTAAATACCCGGCCTGTCGTTCCTATATGCTGGAACAGCTTCAGAAGTGGACGTTTAACGGAGCAGATATTGACCAGGAGTTTGACGGCTATATGCAGACGCTATCGGAAATGGGAATGGATGAAATTGCTCAGGCCTACCAGAATGCGTATGACCGTTTGATGCAGAAATAGAGTGTGAGGAGTAGAGTATGGTGTCATTTAGCGAAGCAGAGCGGGTGTGGGCGGAAGAGATACTGAAAAAAATAGATGCCAAGACAGAAAGGATGGTTTTGCGGTCGAAAGGGGTAATCCCGTATTTTACAGTAAATGGCAGATTTGAAAATATGGCCGAAAAAAATATCTGCTGGTGGACAAACGGATTTTGGGAAGGAATGCTGTGGCTGATGTATAAAGCGACGGATAAAACGATGTACCGCACGGCCGCTGAAGAAGGAGAATCACTGCTCGATGGGGCGTTTTATCAGTATCTTCGCCTGCACCATGACGTGGGATTCTTATGGCAGCTGTCGGCCGGATTAAATTATAAGATTACAGGCAATGAGAGTTCCCGCTTAAAAGCCTTGTACGCGGCTTCCCTGCTGATGAGCCGTTTTAATCTGGCAGGAGAGTATATCCGCGCGTGGAACGGCAGCCCTGATGAAGATATGTCTGGCTGGGCAATTATTGATACAATGATGAATCTTTCGATTCTGTACTGGGCCTCAGATGAGGTGGGGGATCCAAGATTTGCGCGAGTTGCCATGGCCCATGCGGACAAGACAATGAATCACCATATACGGGGGGACGGCAGCGCAAAACACATTGTAATTTATGACCCGGAAACAGGAAAAGAGCTGGAAGAGGACGGGGGACAGGGATACGGTGTGGGGAGTGCCTGGAGCAGAGGCCAGGCATGGGCGCTGTATGGATTTTTCATCAGCTACAGACATACCGGGAAAGAGGCTTATTTGGAAACATCGAGGCGTATGGCTGATTATTTTATCTCCAGTATTCAGGAAGACTGGCTGCCGAGGTGTGATTTCCGAAGCCCGGCAAAGCCGGTGGTGTACGATGCATCCGCGGGTGCCATCGCCGCCTGTGGTTTGTTGGAACTGTCGGAGTCAGTGCCTCGTGAGGAAGGCAGCAGGTACCGGGAGGCAGCTATGAATTTACTGAGGGAGATGGAGAAGCATTTTTGCAATTGGGATCCAGAGACGGACGGGATTCTTTACTACGGCTCGGTGAATTACGAGGATGAGGAAGGGCGAAACCGGTATCTGATCTACAGTGACTTTTTCTTCACTCAGGCGATTACAAAAATGGCAGGCTTAAATCTGGAAATTTGGTAAGGAGATGTGCAATGAAAATACTTGTATCAATCGGCGCGGGAATGGTAAAGGACAGCTTTTTTACACCGCAGGTTATAGAACGATTAGAGACGATCGGCACAGTGGTTTACAACGAGACCGGTAAACAGGAATTTACGAAACAGGAACTTATAGACCATATAGTGGATGTGGATGTGCTTTTCTCGGGCTGGGGTACTCCCGCAATTGACAGTGAGGTATTACAGTATGCGAATAATTTAAAGATTCATGCTCATACAGGGGGATCGGTAGCAAGCTACATATCGAAAGAGGAATATGAGCGCGGAATTATCGTGTTGAGCGGGAATGATATTTTTGCAAAAAGTGTTGCGGAGGGTTGTCTGTGCTATACATTGATGGCGTTAAGACGAAATGATGAGTTTCTTGCATCAATGAAAAACGGTGGTTGGCGGCTGGAAAATGGCTGGAATCATGGCTTGATCGGCAAAAAGGTGGGGATTGTGGGCTTTGGCGCCATTTCAAAGTATTATATGAAGCTCCTTTCCTGGTTTGAGCCGGAACTCTATATCGCTTCCCGATACGTAACGGAAGAGGAGGCATGCGGTTATGGCGCAAAAATGGTAACGTTGGAGAAGCTATTTTCCGAATGCGACGTAATTTCCCTTCACGCTGCTTGGAACCAGGATACGGAAGAGATGATCGGGGAAAATTTACTGCAGAGTATAAAGCCTGGCGCGCTGTTTGTAAATACGGCACGGGGGCAGCTTGTGCAGAAGGAGGTGATGTACCGAGAACTGCGTACAGGGCGATTTCGTGCGGTGCTGGATGTATACCATGAGGAACCACTCCCAGAAGAGGATGAGCTGCGCAAGCTTCCTAATGTGATGGCGTTTCCCCATATGGCCGGTCCCACGTTTGATATGCGCGAGCAGGTGACACTGCGGCTGATTAAGGATATTGAAAACATTTTTGCGGGCAAGGCCTATCAGGATGAGATCCCGTATGAATATGCCGTCCGTATGAGTGTGCAGTAAAGGAGAACGCATGAAATTAGCAGTCAGTACATTGCCGTTTCAGAGCTGGACACTTGATAAAACTCTACAATTCTGTCAAAGAGCAGGATATGAAGCAATTGAGATCCGCATGGATTTTCATACCTGGTCAGATTCTCAATTGCCGGATAAACATTATATAGATGCCATGCAGAGAATTGCAGCGAAGGGGTTGATTGTCAGTGATCTGGGAAGCGGAATTGTTTTGAATGATTATCATGATAACGATTTGAAGGAACTGCTTCGCGCGTTTCAAATTGCAGAAGTGCTGCATGCCAAGGGGGTGCGTATCATGCTGGGAAATATACGCTTGTCTGCCGGGACACTATCACATCTCAACAGGAAAGGAATCCTTCGGTGGCTGCGGGAGGCAGACAGGCTCGCGGGAGAGTGGGGGAGGGAAGTTTGGATTGAAACCCACAATGAGTTTTCCACAGGAAAGTCGCTCCATGAATTATTTGGCGAGGCTGGACTACTAAATACCAGAGTGATCTGGGATATCATGCACCCGCTGGAACAGGAGGAGGTTCCGGAGGAGACGCTGTGGTTCCTTCGTAAAAGGATTGCACATATACATATCAAGGATGGTCTTCCATGGAAGGATACGAATAAGTTAATCTGGAAGTATACGAGGTTAGGTGAAGGAATCGTACCAATTCAAAGAATCATACATTTGCTGGAGTCCGCTGGCTACGACGGGTTCTATTCGTTGGAATGGGAAAGTGCATGGCGTAAAGAGCTTGCGGAGTTGGATTGTGATATTTCCGCAATCAGACGGTATCCGGAGTTTATGAAAAAACTAAAATAAAACGATAAAGGAGAAGAAAAAATGGCAATTGCAATGGTAAGAAAAGAAGAGATGAGGGGCGAGTATCAGAATGGGTTTGCAAGGATGGAGCTCTTGCCGGAAAGCTTTCCGGGAGTACATAATTATAAGTGCTTTTTAAAAGCGGGACATACGGTCTCTCCGGAAAAATATGCGGATAAAAGTGCTGTCTACTGTTTTACCAGTGGAAAGGGATATGTAACAACACCAAATTGGGCGCGGAATATCGAAGATTTGTCCTTTTTTGTGGCAGATTTCGATAATAGTGATTTTGCCGTTCATGCAGCCACGGATATGGAATTTTTATGCCTGGTTCTGGATATGGACGACGAGGATAAAAAGGCGCATGAGGCCTGCCATACAACCCTTCCATTCTTTGTGTCGTTCTCTGAGAGCCGGGAGTATACCCAGGATTGTAAGGGTCCCCACACCCGTAGCTGGCAGGTGCTGAATCGGGGCGAGATTGGACGTAATTTGCTGGGGGTGGTGAAGGCCGTGGGTGAAGGCTGCATAGAGAAAGGCCATCCGGAGGTGGATCAGTGGAATTACGGTTTAGATAACGCTGACTTCACATTGCAGGTAGAAAATGAAAAAATAGATCATCATGCCGGAGATTGGAGCTTTGTGCCTGCCGGATTGGACCACTCACTTACGGCAGAACCGGGAAAAGAGGTAGCATATATTTGGTTTGAACGTTTTGTTGAGTCCCTTCTTGATAAATAAAATAACCGAGTGCCAACTGCGTTTACACCATGTATGGCTTGGATAAAAGTTTTATAAAGTACCACCGATTTTTAGGGGCTATTGTCATTCGTTCTGTCTTGTGATATACTACGTTCGGATGAAATAACCATAGAAGGAACGGTGTTTTTATGATAGAGGAGAAACAGGATCGTATTGTATTATGCGGAGCCAATTCCTATGAGCAGAAGTACTATTTTAATGAACAGTTTTCCAACCTTCCTGAGAACATACGGCAGGAGCTTCAGATTATGTGTGTGCTGTATACAGAGGATGTGGGCGGAATTCTGACTCTGGAATTTGAAGAGGATGGTACGCTGGAGTTTCAGGTAACGGCTGAGGAGACGGATTATTTATTTGACGAAATAGGAAGCGTGCTGAAGATCAAACAGTACCAGATGGAAAAGAGAGATCTTTTGGAGGCTCTGGAGATGTATTACCGGGTCTTTTATCTGGGAGAAGAGATTGATGAGGAAGAGGAATCGTGAAGCTTAAGATTGGTAATGTAACACTTGAGAATAATCTGATTCTGGCGCCGATGGCAGGGGTAACCGACCTGCCATTTCGCATTCTCTGCAAGGAGCAGGGCTGCGGCATGGTGGTGACAGAGATGGTGAGCGCGAAGGCGATTCTTTATAAGAACAGGAATACGAAGGCGCTCCTGGAGGTAGAAGAGAGAGAACGTCCGGTTTCGGTTCAGCTGTTTGGCTCTGATCCGGAAATTATGGCGGATATTGCGAAGCTCATCGAGCCGGGGCCTTTTGATATCATCGATGTCAACATGGGATGCCCCGTGCCGAAGATCGTTAATAACGGCGAAGGCTCAGCGATGATGAAGAATCCCAGGCTGGCGGAGGCGGTTCTTGGCGCCATGGTGAAGGCTGTAAAAAAGCCTGTGACAGTGAAGTTCCGCAAGGGTTTTACGGACAGTGATGTGAACGCGGTGGAATTTGCCAGGATGGCCGAGAACTGCGGCGTGGCTGCGGTTGCGGTTCACGGCAGGACGAGGGAACAGTATTATTCCGGGACCGCAGACTGGGATATTATTCGCAGGGTAAAAGAAGCCGTGAAGATACCGGTCATTGGAAATGGAGACGTCTTTGCCCCCGAGGATGCGAAGGCGCTGCTGGACGAGACGGGCTGCGATGGAATTATGATTGCGAGAGGGGCAAAGGGCAACCCGTGGATCTTCTCTAGAACGCTCCATTACCTGGAGACGGGGGAACTTCTTCCGCCCCCATCCATGGAGGAGCTGCAGAACATGGTTCTGCGCCATGCGAAGATGTCGGTGGAACACAAAGGAGAGTATCTGGGAATCCGGGAGATGCGCAAGCACATGGCCTGGTATACGGCAGGACTGCCTCATTCGGCAAAACTGCGGAATGATATTAACGCGGTGGAAACATTAGCGGATTTGGAAACACTCGTGATGGAACGGTTTGCAGGACATTTCAGATGATGAAATGTCCTGTTTTACTTTCCGGAAAAATGTTCCGTTAAAGGAAAAAACTTTACAGACATATCCGCGCACTCTAAAATGTGATAGAATAAGTAAAAATAATGAAAATTTGAGGGAGGCGCGTCATGACCGATGTCTATGAAAATTGCCCTGTATTTGAGAATGACAGTTATATTTTGAGAATGACCAGTCAGGAGGATAAATCCGATTTGTTAAAGGTTTATTCTGACAAAGCTGCCGTATCATTTTTTAACAGTGATAATTGCGGCGGTGACGACTTTTATTATACAACGGAAAGCAGAATGGAGCAGGCGATTGCATATTGGCTCTTTGAGTACAATCGGGCAGGTTTTGTCCGATGGACGATTGTATCAAAAGAAACCAATGAGGCAATAGGAACCATAGAACTTTTTCACAGAGACGCTGCGGACTGTTTTACGGACTGCGGACTGCTCAGATTGGATATCCGGAGCGATTACGAAAGAGCAGGCGAAATTACAAAAATATTGAAAATGATCATAGAACCCGCGTATACACTCTTTCATTGCGATAAAATTGCTGCAAAAGCCATAGCCGCAGCAGCAGAGCGAATACGCGCGTTAGAGCAGTTGGGTTTTAAGTATACAGACGAAAAGTTAATCGGACATGATGGAACGAAATATGATTCTTACTTTGTATTGAACAGAAACGAGTAATCAGGATAAACGATCTGTCCAGCTAAACGAGAGGAGAGTACTGTGAAAAAAGATTTCTTATTAGATATTCATACTCATACATTAGTCAGCGGTCATGCTTATGGCACGATTCGGGAAATGGCGAAAGCAGCCAGCGAACAACATTTACAGCTGCTGGGGATAAGTGAACATGCGCCCGGCATTCCAGGAACCGTGAATCCCTTTTATTATAATAATCTTCAGGCGATACCCAGGAATTTGTACGGCGTGGAAATTTTGCATGGCTGTGAAATAAACGTCCTGAAAGGCGGGCTGCTTTCCCTCGAGCAGCAATATATAGAAAAGTTGGATTATGCAATAGCAGGAATCCATACGCAGTATTATATAAATGAGGGAAAAATTAAAAATACGGATAATTTAATTCAGTGTATGAAGCATCCCAAAGTGTTCTTTGTTTCCCATCCGGATGATGATCATACACCACTGGATTATGGAAGACTCGTACAAGCCGCAAAACAGTATCACGTTGCTTTAGAAATAAACAACAGTTCTTTAAGAAAAAAGGATAAGCGTTTGAACTGCGTGGAAAATTACAAGACCATGCTTGCGCTTTGCCGGCAGTCTGAAGTTCCTGTCATTGTAAATTCAGATGCCCATGATCCCAGTGATGTAGGAAATTTTGTTTTGGTTGTAAAGCTGCTTGAGGAAATAGGATTTGATGAAGCGTTAATTTTAAATACAGATGTAGAAGCCTTCCAGGCATTTATCGGATACAGCCGTAACCGGTGAGATTCCGGATAATCTGCTGCGGGAGGGCGTGTCAGGAATCATAAGACGACCGGCCTTGCCGTCCCTGTTGCTCCCTCCCGCTTTTGTTTCAGATCAATGATTCCAGAAATTCCGCACAACTCACCTTCGGCGTCTGTCACTCCTCTGCTGATGCCTGATCCGCCTCTTCCAACGCTTTCAACAGCGCAGCAGTTGATTTTTCCATCGCATCAAACTGTTCCTTCTGTTCCGTACCGCCGGCACGGTTGTTCTGGCTATCCAGCAGATCCCAGAGATTTTCCGGTGGCGTGAAGTCGGAGGGACCGGCGGTTACATGAAATACTTCGGGAAATATCCGGCCGAGTCTGGCTGCGATGCAGGAAGCAAACAGGCACGCGCCATACTCATTGGTGTGGGTGTAGTCACCGGGATGGAAGTACCCGCAGGAGCTTTCCATGCCGGTCTTTTCATAGAAGCGTACCGAGAATTCATGCAGGTCGATGACAGGGGTATTCGTGGAAACGGCCACATCTTTTACCGCCTGCACGTGTTCCGCCAGCAGCTCATGGTAAGTGCCGTCCTCTTTCCAGATGTTGCGTCCGGGAGAGGTCACCAGCACGGGAATTCCGCCCAGGTCCCGGACTTCTTCGATGTATCTTCGCAGATTGACAGGATACTCCCTGTCGGCCCGCAGATGGGGAAGCTTCTGGTCGTTATGGCCGAACTGGATCAGGCAGAAGTCACCCGGACGGAGAAAATGCTTTACGATGTCCATGTGGCCTTCCTGACGGAAGGTTTCCGTCGTCAGCCCGCAGTGTGCCTGGTTTTCCACGGCGATTCTGCCGTCTAAGAACGCCGGAAGCGCCTGGCCCCAGGAGGCGTAGCAGGCACCCGGAAGATAGGGGATTTCCGCGGACTGGTCTGTGACAGTGGAATCCCCGCAGAGATAGACTGTTGTCACGCGGTCGGGAACATTAGCTGTCTCGACCGCACCGGCCGCCTCGACCACACCGGCCGTCTCGACCACACCGGCCGTCTCGACCGCACCGACCGCATCAGCCGCATCAACAGCCTCGGCATAACAGGCCTCGATCCGGACAGCGCCGGGCTCCGGGGTACAGAGCGTAACAAAGAGGTTTTCCACCGGATAGTACGCTTCGTGGTAGCGTGGAATGATGCCGGCTATGGACTGGTAAAAGGTGCGTTCGTACCGGTCCCCCTTCTTCAGGGAGATGATATCACGCAGAAGTTTCCGTCCGGTGAAGAGAAAGAGCTGTTCCACATCCTGAACGGCGGTCAGTGCGATATGAACCGCGTAGAGCCCGCAGGGGACCCGTTCTGTAATATAGCTGTTGGGAATCATACTCCCTGCAATGCCGTTGGCTAAAGAAAGAAGCGATGGGTCAAAGCCGTCTGACAGCTCCGGTATGTCAAGCCGGTCGGAGCCAGCCGTGAGATGGTCTGCGGCTGTATTGTGAAAAAATGGCTGAAAATGATACTGCATCTTAAAGTTCCTCCTGAAATGAATTTTCAAATACGCTCTGGTCCCGCTGGGCCGGACGGTCCGCGTAAGCCGGTGATGTAGGCGCTGGGGGCCATGCCGGTTTTCTTTTTGAAGAGCTGGGAAAAATATTGTGGATTGTTGCCGAAGCCGACCCGCTCGGCAATATCCGAGATCCGGTCCATCTCCTCGTTTTCGATGTATTCCTTTGCCTTTTGAATCCGCTCATTGGTCAGGTAATCGGAAAAGCGTATGCCGGTCTCCTTCTGAAATTTTCTGGATACATAGTCTACATTCATATATAAATGCTGCTCCGCAATGTATTTCAGCGTCAGGTTGGGATTCTCCAGATTTTCCCTGATATATGTAAAGATCTGCCTGGTCATGCTGCTGACGGTTTCCGTTCTGGAGCATCCCTCCATAAGCTCTGTAAGCTTTTGAAATACGGATTCCTTCAGCGCGTCAAGATCACTCTCCCCCTCGGCCTGCATCAGCCACTCCGTGAGGCCGGAGCCGGAGATATTCGGATTGCCGAGGGTGATTTTTAAAAACATACTGCCGGACAGCTGTTTGAGGAACCGGATGTCCATGATATCGGAGATCAGCTCCATAAGCCCGCTCATGGCGGCAGCATCCCCTTCGGAAATGGCGCGGCAGTAGTTTTCCGTCTCCTGGGTGATTGCGGTATAGTTGCAGGTACATAAGGCGTGATCGTTATTTACGAAGTAAAAGGTGCTGAATCTGCGGATTTTTTCGAGCACAATGGCGAACAGGCCTTTTAAATCGGAGTACGTCTCCATATGAAGCTCCAGGCTGGTGTGCTGGCCTTCCAGGCTGACGCCGTCAAGCTTTGCCTCCAGCTGGTCAAAGTCAAAGGAAATATCCTGACAGAAGATCAGGAAGGTGTTTCTCACGTAGATCCCGTAGATGCTGACCTGCGGAAGGGAGTTCCGGGCAAACGCATTTAAGAGTCCCAGAAATTCCTCCAGATTTTCCTGTTCCAGATAGTAAATGTAAAACAGGCGGTAGGGGGTAAAGTAAAAGTCCATGTAAGGTTCATAGGTCGGAATGATCTCCTCCAGCGGCTTTTCCAGATAGAGGGCGTCGTTGATGATACTGGAGACCACATTGTGGCGGATGCTGTCCGCCTGACTGAACTGGGAGTCCAGGATCCTGCGCGCCTGGCGTTTGGCGTAGCAGTCACTGACACTTTCTTTTACGGCGTCAATGATCTGCTGTTCATTGCAGGGCTTTAAAAGATAGTGGCGGACTCCGTATTTCATGGCCTGCTTGGCGTATTCAAATTCCCCGTAGCCGGAGAGAAGGATGAACTGCGTGTCAAGATCCGTCTCGCAGATCCGGCCGATCAGCTCCAGTCCGTTCATGCCGGGCATACGGATATCCGTGATAACCAGATCCGGCGATTCATCTAAGATCATGTCGTACGCTTCGATTCCGTTGGAGCAGAGACCGGCCAGTTCAATCCCGTACTGGCTCCAGTCTATGATTGTGGATATGGTTTCCCGGATGATGCGCTCATCGTCTGCAATGATCAGTTTCAGCATAGTATCAGTTCTCCTTGACTTGAAATGGAATATGGATATCGGCGGTGGCACAGTCGTCTTCATTGTTAAGTTCCAGACCGTATGCGTCGCCAAACAGCAGGCGGATGCGCTGGTCAATGTTCATGAGACCGATGCCGAAGCCGTTCGGCTGCTTTTCCCGGCTTCTTAATTTTTCGAGAAGGTCTTCTTCAAAAACAGAACCGTTGTTTTTTACCCGGATCAGGACCTTATCATCCTCGTGGCGCACCAGGAGTTCCACGTGACAGGTCTCCGTCATCTCTTCCATGCCGTAGCGGATGGCATTTTCTATAAGCGGCTGTATGGTCAGCGGCGGCATCAGGATATGATGCAGATCGTCGGCCACCAGGGAGACGAAGTCCAGACGGTCCTCGAACCGTATTTTCTGTATCGTGATGTAGGCGCGGACCAGCTCCAGCTCGTAGTCCAGTTCCACCAGGGACTCGTGATTGCTGAGGGTGGAGCGGAGCAGCGTTCCGAGAGACTCCGCCATCATGGATATTTCCGCGTTTTTGGATGCCTTTGCCCTCCAGTTGATGGATTCCAGCGTATTATAGAGGAAATGCGGGTTGATCTGGGATTCCAGCGCCTTGATCTGGGCTTCCTTGCGCAGCAGTTCATTTTTATAATTCGTGTCCACCAGGGTCCGGATCCGGGTGGCCATCCGGTCGAAACGCTGGTGAAGCCGCCCGATCTCATCGTTTCGGACGCTGTAATCATAGGCGGACTGCTCCAGGGTGAGCTCATTTTTACTGAATCCATCCATCTTAACGATCAGCGCGTTGAAATGGCGAAGAATGGAGTAAATCAGCCACTGCGTTAAGGCGAGGGCGATCAGAATGCCGAGCACCATGATGCCCAGAATGATTTTCGCGGAGCGTCCGATGGAGTGAATGATGGAGTCAAACGGGATCAGGCTGATGTAGCGCCAGTCGTAATACGGAATCTTGCTGCTCACTGCGAAATAGGTGTGGTTGTCCACCCGAAGGGTCTGGTACGTGTCGTCCTCCAGCTGGAGCGTCTGGGTTACCAGGTCTTTGGAGAGGCCGGCAGAGGAGTAGATGGTGTCCGGTCCGTCTGCCAGAATGTAGTAGCCGGTATCGAAGGTCTGGAAGGAACGGTTGATCGTATTGATCAGCCTGTCGGTATCCACGTAGATCAGCAGCCTTCCGATGGTGGAGAAATCCAGCGCCTCGATTTTCCTGATATTTCTTCCGAGAAAGAGGCCGGAAGTACTGCCGCCTCCGGTGGTCCAGCTGACCGCGCCGTCGCCGGCCGCCGCATTCTCCAGGGCATTATGGATAAAAGCCGAATCGGTCCTTTCGTAGGCGGCCCAGTTGGTCGTATTGGAAAATGCATCGTTATACAGGACGATGTAGGAGACGCCGTTCTGCCGGAATGTCTCATAATAGGATGAAAGGGCGGTGTTGATGCTCCTGTTGGCATTGGAACGGACCACGGCATCATCCGATTCGTGGATCGCGGAGAGAGACGTCTGGATGGACGGAGTCGACAGGATGATGGAGGAAAGGCGCTCCACATCCTTTAAATTTGCAGAGATGGTATTGGCCGAAAAACTCAAATTTCCCGCGATGGATCGGTAGAGCAGTTCATTATAGGTCTTTGACAGTATGGTAAAGCCAATGAGGGAAAACAGTAGGAGAGAGACGACGTTTAACAGTACAATAAAGAAAATCTTCCATCTCAGCGAGAGGTTTTTGAACAAGGTAAGGAGCTTTGCTTTTAAGGTTTCTGCCCGTTTTTTCATGCGAATTGTCCTGCTTCTTTCTATATTAAAGATTTCGGTTGAAGTAGAAAAGTATGGTTACTAATGGTACATGGACAGTATATAATAATTGCATTGCAAACTCAAGATTTCGGAAAGGAAAGTCGGTTTTTTCTAAAAGGAAGTCGGTTTTATTTATACCGGTATCGGAGGAAACCAGTTTATAATAAACTTACAAACGAAACGGAAGAGCAACACCGTTTTCAGAAAAAGATGGAGGATATGAAAATGAAGAAGAAATTGGCAGTAGTCCTGGCCGCTTCCATGGCGGCGGTATCTCTGGCGGCATGCGGCGGCGGCACGGCGGAAAGCGGAAGCACGACGGGAGCGGATTCCCAGACAAACGCAGGTGCGGCGGCTGAAAATACGACGGCAGCAGCTTCCGGCGACGCGTCCCTGACGGTGGCCTGGTGGGGCAACCAGACGAGAAACGAGAGGACTCAGGCGGCGCTCGATAAGTATTCGGAGCTGAACCCTGGCGTGACATTCGACGGACAGTTCTCCGAGTGGTCTGATTACTGGAACAAGCTGGCGACCGCGGCAGCAGGCCACTCGCTTCCCGATGTAATCCAGATGGATTACGCTTACCTGGATCAGTACGTTTCCAACAATCTTCTGGTGGATTTGACTCCTTATATCGAGGATGGCACCCTGAATGTAGACAACTGCAGCCAGGACATCATTAATTCCGGATCAGTTGACGGAAAGGTGTATTCCATCGCAATCGGCATCAACGCGCCGGCCATGGTTTACAACAAGACCATCACCGACCAGGCGGGAGTGGAAATCAAAGACAACATGACGCTGGACGAGTTCGTGGCAGTCAGCAAGGAAATCTACGCAAAGACCGGATGCAAGACCAACATGGCATACGGCGTCTCCCAGGAAATCTTACAGGCCATGATTCGCGGCTACGACGGCCACGTGCTCTTTGACGAAGGGAAGCTGGGAGTGGACAGCGCAGACGAATTCGTACCATTTTACAAAGTATATGAGGATGGCGTGAAGGAAGGCTGGTACATTGAACCGAGCGTATTTGCAGAGCTGACTCCGGGTTCCATCGAGCAGGATCCTCTGATCTACGGTTCCAGCCCGGAAACCATGTCATGGGTAGCGTTCTGCTGGTCAAACCAGTATGCGGCGTTTACTAACGCAGCTCCGGAGGACATAAATTTAGACTTGACCACATGGCCGTCGAAAGACCCGAAAAAGTCCAACTTCTTAAAACCGTCCCAGCTCTTCTCCGTATCGGTGGATTCCAAGGATCCGGTTACAGGTGCTAAGATTATCGACTACTGGACCAATTCCATGGACTGCAACGAGATTCTTCTGGCCGAGAGAGGCGTGCCGATCTCTTCCAAGGTTGCCGAGGAACTGGCTCCGTCTCTGACTGAGAGTGATCAGAAGGTAATCAGCTTCATCAATGATGTGGTGACACCGAATTCTTCTCAGATCAACCCTCCGTATCCGAACGGAAGTGCAGAGGTATCCGACTTAATCAACAAGCTGGGTGAAAAGGTATGCTACGGCGAACTGACTGCGGAGGAAGCGGCAGAACAGCTTTATACCGAGGGAAATAAGATCATGGCAGAAAAAGCTAAATAACAGGCTGTAAACTGAAAACATATTGAGGGTGTCCCTATTTCGGCATAATCTGACTTACGGGGCGCCCTTTTCTTGAGAATGGGAAATAATCGAGAATAGAAAATAATTGAGATTGGGAAAAGGAGCAGATCTATGAAAATGCTGAAAAAAGCAATGAATAATGAGCGCACGGCGGGAATTATCTTTACCATGCCGTTTACCATCGGGTTCCTGCTGTTCATGATAGTGCCGATGGGAATTTCACTGTACTATTCCTTCTGCAGCTATGATATTTTGTCTCCGCCTGTCTTCACGGGCCTGCAGAATTTCAAAACCATGTTTGCAGATGAAACGTTCTATAAATCCATTAAGGTTACCTTCTTCTTTGCATTTGTGTCTGTGCCGCTGCGTCTTTTATTTGCGCTGATCGTGGCGATGCTGCTGCTCAAGAGCACGAAGATGACCGGATTTTACCGCGCGGCTTACTACCTGCCATCCATCATCGGCGGCTCCGTTGCGGTCGCTATCCTGTGGAAGCGTATGTTTGCCACGGACGGCGTGATCAACAAGCTGCTTCAGGCAGTCGGCATCAACTGTACCATGTCCTGGCTGGGTAATACGAATACGGCGATCTGGGTGCTGATTATCCTGGCGGTGTGGCAGTTCGGTTCTTCCATGCTGATCTTTTTGTCCTCGTTAAAGCAGATTCCACAGTCGTTATACGAGGCGGCCAATGTGGATGGCGCGAACGGTATCTCCAAATTCTTCCGGATTACACTGCCGCTTCTGACACCGACGATCTTCTTTAACCTGGTTATGCAGATGATTAATGGTTTCCTGGCTTTTACGCAGAGCTACATCATCACCCAGGGAAAACCGATGAATTCCACGCTGTTTTACACGGTGTATATGTACCAGCAGTCCTTCGAGTTCTATAACACCGGATACGGCGCGGCTCTGGCCTGGGTTATGCTGGCCATGATCGGAATGATCACACTGTTCCTGTTTGCAACGAAGAAATTCTGGGTATACGAAGGAGGACTTTAATTATGAAGGCAAAAAAAAGAATTCGCGATGTCGTATACCATGTCATCGTTTTCGGTATTGGCATTCTCATGATCTATCCGCTGATCTGGATGTTCATGAGTTCCTTTAAGGAGACCAAAACCATTTTCCAGACGGCCGGAAGCCTGATTCCCAATCCGTTTACACTGGATAATTACATCAATGGATTAAAGGGATTTGCAAAGGTTCCATTTCTGGTATTCTTCAAAAATTCACTGTTTATCTCCATAGTTGCCACGATAGGAACCGTGATTTCATCCGCGGTGGTGGCGTACGGATTCGCACGTTTTGATTTCAAGGGAAAGAAAATACTGTTTGCGGCAATGCTGCTCTCCATGATGCTTCCGGCGCAGGTTTTAATGATCCCGCAGTACCTCTGGTATCAGAAGCTGGGCTGGGTGGGAAGCTACTTACCGCTGATTGTGCCGTATTTCTTTGCGATTCAGGGATTTTTCGTTTACCTGATGACGAACTTTATCGACGGAATTCCGAAGGAACTGGACGAGGCGGCCAAGATCGACGGCTGTTCCTACCCGCAGATCTTCGGAAGAGTAATCCTGCCGCTCATTACACCGGCCCTTGTTACAGGAGGAATCTTCTCCTTTATGTGGAGATGGGATGACTTCCTCTCCGCGCTTCTTTACGTCAATAAGTCCATTAAGTATCCGGTCAGCCTTGCGTTAAAGCTGTTCTGCGATCCGGGCTCTTCCTCGGATTATGGCGCAATGTTTGCCATGGCTTCCTTATCTATTCTTCCGTCAGTAATTATCTTTATTTTCTTCCAGAAATATCTGGTGGAGGGAATCAGTACCAGCGGGCTGAAGGGATAAAGAAGAAGGAAGAAAGAAGAAATAAGGAAGACACAAACGACGGTTGAAGATGGAGGAACAGGCAGATGGGAAAACTGGAATTTGACAGAAATTGTATGGAACAGACTATGGACCGGATCGTGGAACGGACGATACGGATGGATATGACCTGGGACTGGCCCTGCGGCGTCGCGTATTATGGAATCGCGGAGGCATATGAGGCAACAGGAAAACAGGAGTATCTGGATCTTATGAAGGAGCGGGTGGATGAACTGATCAGTCTGGGGCTTCCCGATTTTACTGTTAACACCTGCGCCATGGGGCACGCGCTGCTGACCCTGTATCAGCACACCGGTCAGGAGATCTATAAGGATATCATAGAGGCCAAACTGAATTATCTGGAACATGAGGCGCTCCGGTTCGGAGACCATGTCCTTCAGCACACGGTGTCGGCTGACAATGATTTTCCGGAACAGTGCTGGGCGGATACGCTTTTCATGGCCGCGCTCTTTCTGCTGCGGGCCGGAGTAATGCTTGAGAGGCCGGAGCTGACAGCGGATGCGCTGAATCAGTGGTACTGGCATATCCAGTATTTACAGGATGAGAAGAACGGGCTGTGGTACCATGGCTATAATCATATCACAAAGGACCATATGAGCGGGTTCTACTGGGGAAGGGCCAATTGCTGGGCGGCGTATACCATGTCCCAGGTGGCACACATTCTCCCGGAGTGCTATTTATATCCGGAGTATTTAGAGATCGCGGGAAGCTTAAACGAACAGCTATCGGCTCTGAAGCTGTACCAGACGGACTCCGGTTTATGGCGCACGCTGCTGGATGATGACGAGTCCTACGAGGAAGTGTCGGCCTCCGCCGGGATTGCCGCGGCGATGCTGGCGAAAAAGAATCCTCTCTATTTAAAATATGTCAACAAAACGGTGCAGGGCCTTCTGGCCAATGTGACAGAGGATGGCCGCGTGATGAATGTCTCAGGAGGCACCGCTGTCATGAAGGACAGGGAAGGCTACCGCAATATCTCCCGTAAATGGATTCAGGGCTGGGGACAGGGCATGGCGCTCACATTTTTTGCCGGCCTTTTGCAGTATGAAGCCATGAAAGGGGACGGAGCGCTTTAATTGTGTGGCTGAGAGCAAAAAGACAGACCTTTTTCCGGAAAAACAGGGGAAAGGCCTGTCTTTTGAATTAGAAAGACAATATTGTTATTATTTCCGTTATGTGGTATACTACCAACTGATATTATATGGCTTTAGCGGAGGCAGATGCTTCCGACAACGATGGCAGGGAGAAAACCTGCCATTTCGTATTCTCTGTGCAGCGGTTCGCGGGGCGGTTTCGCTGTGGAGAGAGGCAGCAGGAGAGAAAAAACGGAAGTCGCCGGCTGGACATGCTCACATGGCCGCCCGGCTCATTGCCCGCAGAATTAGACGGGAGGAGGAGTGTTCCGAATGGGAGCGCGGATTATTGAAACATGGATCCAGGCCAAGCATCCGAATCAGGAGCTGTGCGAGGATGGCCTGTATACAGGCCGTAACTATTACGCGGTCATCGATGGGGTGACCAGCAAGGGAAGCCTCGTCTGGCCAGGGGAAAAGACAGGGGGCCGATTTGCCAAAGATGTGCTTCTGGAGGCGTTGGATACGCTTCCTGCGGATATGAATGCAGAAGGCGCTGTTTCTTATTTAAATGACGTGCTGTGGGAGGCCTCATTTCAGGCGGCGGAAAACCCGGAGGTACTGGAACGGGTGAGGGAGGAGCGGCCTCAGGCTGTTCTCATTGTATACAGCCGTATGCGCCGGGAGGTCTGGTGCTTTGGGGATTGCCAGTGTATGATCGGCGGCAGGCTTTACAGGAAGACGACGGTGATGGATGAACTGACCGCGGGTGTCAGATCGGCTTACAACCAGCTGGAGCTGGCGGCCGGAAAGACGCTTGAGGAGCTGGCGGAGCATGATACGGGGCGCGAGTACATCATGCCGCTTCTGGTGGGAGAGTGCCAGTTTGCCAATGGTGACGGGGAGTATTCCTACGACGTGCTGGATGGTTTTCCCATCCATGAAGAACACACCCAGGTGTATCCGGTCCGGCCAGGAGAAGAGGTGGTGCTGGCGAGCGACGGATACCCGGAGCTTTTCGGAAATCTTGCGGAGAGCGAAGCCGTCATCCGGGAGGTGAAGGAGACAGATCCCATGTGTATGTTCCGGTTTAAGGGACCGAAAGGGATTGCCCCGGGATTTCACAGCTTCGATGACAGGACGTATCTGCGGTTTATCCTGGAAGAGGATTGAAAAATAAAGTGTGAGTTTATAAAAAAGCAGAATAAAATACATCGGAAATGGATAAGAATAGAAAACACATTTTTTATGTCCCGGATCGGGAAAGGAAGGACCGTTTTACGGCCGGTCAGGATTCTAAAAACGGAACTCGCATTTGCGAGGGAAAATAGGCGGAATTCTTGACAATCCGGGACGTTTAAGATATAATACTTTGAATGCGAAAGAGCGAGAAATAAACCAGGAGGAAGTAAAACCATGGCAGATAAGAAAAATATATTAACATATGAAGGCCTTAAGAGATATGAGGATGAGCTTCAGAACTTAAAAGTAGTCAAACGAAAAGAAGTTGCCCAGAAGATTAAGGAAGCCAGGGAGCAGGGCGACTTATCGGAGAATGCAGAGTATGACGCTGCGAAAGATGAGCAGAGAGACATCGAGCTTCGAATCGAAGAGCTTGAGAAGCTGCTGAAGAACGCGGAAGTTGTCGTGGAAGACGAGATTGATTTGGATAAGATTAACATTGGCTGTAAGGTAAAGGTTTACGACGTGGATGAGGACGAGGAGATGGAGTTCAAGATCGTGGGTTCCACAGAGGCGAACAGCCTTCAGAACAAGATTTCCAACGAGTCGCCGGTAGGCCAGGCACTGATGGGCAAAAAAGCCGGTGATGTCGTAGATGTGGAAACCCAGGCCGGTGTGATCCAGTACAAGGTGCTGGAGATCCAGAGAGTATCATAAATCGAAAAGTCAAGTTCACAAAGGAGTGTATATAAGTGGCAGAACAGCAGAACCAGAACCAGGTTAAGGAAGAGGATTTAAACCAGCTGCTGAAGGTGCGCCGCGATAAGCTGGCGGAGCTTCAGGAAGCGGGAAAGGATCCGTTTAAGATTACAAAGTATGATGTAACGGTACACAGCAGTGATATTAAGGAGCATTATGAGGAATGGGAAGGAAAGGAAGTTTCCGTAGCAGGACGTATGATGTCCAAGCGTGTGATGGGAAAGGCCTCCTTCTGCAACGTCCAGGATTTAAAAGGGAACATCCAGACCTACGTAGCCAGAGACAGCATCGGCGAGGAGTCCTATAAAGATTTCAAGAAGCTGGATATCGGCGATATTGTCGGCATTAAGGGAACCGCATTTACCACGAAGACCGGTGAGATTTCGATCCATGCCACAAGTGTGGTTCTGCTTACCAAGAGCCTGCAGATTCTTCCCGAGAAGTTCCACGGCCTGACCAACACAGACCTCCGCTACAGACAGCGTTACGTGGATCTGGTTATGAATCCGGAAGTACGTGACACCTTCGTGAAGCGCTCCCAGATTATCAAGGCGATCCGTGATCATTTAGACGATCAGGGCTTCATGGAGGTGGAGACCCCGATGCTGGTTGCCAATGCAGGCGGTGCGGCTGCAAGACCGTTTGAGACTCATTACAATGCGCTGGACGAGGATGTGAAACTCAGAATTTCTCTGGAGCTGTATCTGAAGAGACTGATTGTAGGCGGCCTGGAGAGAGTCTATGAGATCGGCCGCGTATTCCGCAACGAGGGTGTGGATACCCGTCACAATCCGGAATTTACTTTAATGGAGTTATATCAGGCCTACACGGATTACCACGGTATGATGGACCTGGTCGAGGATCTGTTCCGTTCCGTTGCCTTAAAGGTACTGGGAACCGCAGTCGTGACATACGACGGCGTGGAAATTGATTTATCAAAGCCGTTTGAGCGTATTACCATGGTCGATGCGCTGAAGAAATATAAGGGAATTGATTTTACGGAGATCCATACAGACGAAGAGGCAAAGGCGCTGGCAGACCAGTACCACATCCAGTATGAAGCGCGTCATAAGAAGGGCGACATCTTAAGCATGCTGTTTGAAGAGTTTGTGGAAGAACATCTGGTACAGCCGACCTTTATCATGGACCACCCGGTGGAGATTTCCCCGCTGACCAAGAGAAAGCCGGATGATCCTGACTATACGGAGCGTTTCGAGCTGTTTATCACGAAGCGTGAGATGGCCAACGCTTACTCCGAGTTAAACGATCCGATTGACCAGAGAGTCCGCTTTGAGGCGCAGGAAGTGTTAAAGGCCGCAGGCGATGAGGAAGCCAACTCCATGGATGAGGACTTCTTAAATGCGCTGATGATCGGTATGCCTCCGACAGGCGGCATCGGCATTGGCATCGACCGTTTCGTTATGCTGCTGACTGATTCCTATGCAATTCGTGACGTTCTGCTGTTCCCCACCATGAAGACGCTGGGTAGTTCTGATAATAGCAGGAAGGCTGCTCCGGCCGCTGCTTCTGCTCCGGCTGCTGAGAACGTGAAAGCCGCGGTGGAGATTGATTTTTCCAATGTGAAGATTGAGCCACTGTTTGAAGAGATGGTGGATTTTGAGACTTTCTCAAAGTCTGATTACCGTGCAGTGAAGATCAAAGACTGCGTGGCAGTGCCGAAGAGCAAGAAGCTTCTCCAGTTTACTCTGGACGATGGAAGCGGCACAGACCGCACGATTTTAAGCGGAATTCATGAGTACTACGAGCCGGAGGATCTGATTGGTAAGACAGCCATCGCCATCGTGAATCTGCCGCCAAGAAAGATGATGGGAATTGACTCCTGCGGTATGCTGATTTCAGCCGTGCATGAGGAAGACGGACATGAGGGACTGAATCTGCTGATGGTGGATGATAGGATTCCGGCGGGGGCGAAGTTGTATTAATACGCAGTGATAGTATTGGAGTAAATAATAACAGGTATCTGATGAAGAAATGTTGCTTCCTCAGATACCTGTTTTAATGTGTGAAAATACATTTGCCTGTTCCAGGACATACTATGCTGTTTTCGCTGGTATGGCCAGAATGTTCATCGTCTAGTTTTTGACCGGAATCACGATTCGTGTAATGTATTCGTCAATGGAATTGATGGTCATCTCGTTTACCCCTGTTTCGTAGGCGTATCCGAAAAGCGTGAGGCCGTGCTGCTTCGCATAATCCAGGATTTCCGAATATCGCTGCGGAAGCCTGTCCCAGCTTCCCGTGCAGTAGGCGCACAGATAGCTGCCGCTCGGTTTTTTATGGATTTCATTTACAGAAGCTGTGTGGGAAACCTTCATAAACAGGCCGTCATACTGGTCGAACTCGGAATGGAGCAGGTGGGAGACGGAGATCAGGGAGCCGTAAGTGGTATCGTGGAGACTCTTAAAATGGTGCTGTTTCATGGATTCAACCATCTGTTCAATCTCATCCTCCATGGACAGGGCCTGGTCGGAGGCAATGATGTGCAGATACTCCTCTTCACATTCGATAACGTCGATCCGGGTCAGATCGGTGTTCAGTAAATCGGTGAAGGTACCGCACTGGTCCGTCAGCATATCACGGATCGCATTCAGCTTTTCTATTTCATGGTCCACGTCCTGAATCTTTTTATGCAGAAGCTGAACGTAGGCTTCTGCCCCACGCCTGTCTAAAAACTCTTTGATCTCAGGAATTCCCATATTCAATTCCCGCAAAATCAGAATCGTCTCCAGCAAAGAGCTCTGATAGTAGGTGTAATAGCGGTAGCCGTTCTCTTTTACGACCGCCGGCTTGAATAAGCCGATCTCATCGTACCACATCAGAGTCTTTTTGTTGATGTTATGAAGGGCTGCAAATTGGCCGATCGTAAATAGTTTTTCTCTTTCCATAAAAAAATCCCCTTTTCCTCTTGACCGTACAGTTACTGTATGGATTATTATACAGGTAAGACGGTACAAATACAAGAAAAAAGGAGAATAGAATCATGAATTCAAAACATATTACACTGCGCCCCATCACACGAAAGGATTATCCGTTTATAGAGGATATCATACGCAAGACGTGGAAATACGACGCGCTGAGCAGCAATCCGAAGGATGCAAAGCATATGGCAAGGCTGTATCTGCGTTCCTGTCTGCTGCGGGCGACATTTTCCTGTGTCGCGGCTGTGGATGGAAAGGTGCTGGGAGTTATTCTGGCCGGGAGTAAAAAATCCGTTCCGAAATTCGCCCTTCGCCGCACCCTGGATCAGCTCTGGTCCATTGCGCTGCTGTTCACAACGAAAACCGGAAGAGGAATCGGTAAATTCTTCAGTACCTTCGACCAGACGGACGAAGAACTGCTGAAAAATGCAGGAAATGCTTTTGACGCGGAAATCTGTTTCTTTGCCGTGGATGAGAGTACTAGGGGAACCGGCATCGGAAAAATGCTTTTTGCCCAGGCCCTTGATTATCTGGAACAGGAAGGGGCAAAGACTCTGTACCTCTTCACGGATTCCAGCTGTACTTACCAGTTTTACGAGAAGCGGGGAATGCAGCGGCTGGGAGAGAAGACGGTGGAATTCAGCCCCCATACAGACTACCGCCTGAATATGTTTATCTATGGCCTGGAATTGCAGGCGGCCAGTTAAGGCCGCTTTGCAATTCAGACCGCACTGCTTCGCTGCCCGGAGGCCGGCGCATCGATGACCCGGTCATACCGGTAGGCCGAGAAGATAAATCCCAGCAGTAGCATATTTACGAGGATGCTGATACTGCCCTCCGAAACCATGGGAAGATTTGTAAAGCTGCCATACTGGAAACCGAAGTTCCCAAGTATATAGAGCACGCTCTGAAACAGCAGGCACAGGCCGCAGTGAAAGGACACCGCTCCGGCGAGCGCGCCGTGTATTCTTCGGATGCAGGAGAAGAGGACTGCGTAGAAGGCGGCCATAACTGCAAGAAACAGAATTCCGGCCAGCCAGCCGAACTGTAGTATGAATACGGCCAGAAGATAGTTGTTCGCGTAATGCTGGGGCAGAATGTTCCATAAAGTGACATCTGACGGAACGGAGCGGAAGATGGAGCGGTGATGTTCTGAAAACGGCTTTTTCCCTTCCGCGGCAGCCTCTCTGGCATCTCCGTAGCTGAAATACCATTCGCCGGTTCCATACTCCATCAGCTCCTCCGGCGTAAGCGAAATCCGGCCGGCCAGCGGAGATTTGGAGAGCAGCTCCTGAATCAGAACCCCGTTATAGGAGTCGCTTAAGGTGTCGTATGCGTTCGCCTCCGGATTTACAAATGCCTGAAAATACCGGGACTGGCCGGGAAGCATCCCATAAAAAAGAAGGAGTACCACGCCCCCGGCGGCGGCCTGGATCAGGAACCTTCTTTTATTTCCGGCGAACATCCCCCGGCAGATCATATACAACACGGTTCCGATCATGGAGAAGAGGAAAGTCACGGTCTCGGCCAGCGTAAAGCTGTTGTATGTAAAGTAATGGATAAGGACTGCCCCGGCAGTGAGAAGAAAAGCGGCTGCCATGGCTTTCTGTGTCTGCTTCCGCATCCGGTAGAGAAGGATGACAACAACCGGTCCGGTCAGCAGAAGCGCATAGTAATCAATCATATGCCATGGAATGATGTATGCCGTGTCCCAGATTACATCCGCTATCCAATCGAATTTGATCATGGAAAGGAATATGGCTTCCGCGGTAAATATGGCTGCCGCCAGAATGAGCAGCCGCTTCTGGTACCGGATCAGCAGAGGGTATCCTTTCAGCGCCATGACCACCAGAAGGACAGCGCCAGTCAGATAGATAGAAAGCCCGCGGAACGTCAGTTCCGGAATCACGGCCGTGCAGGTTTCCGCAGCGAGACCGATGAGAAGAAGAATCACGGTCAGAACCATCAGAAGGCGGCTGGACTGGACGTGACGGACCGCGTTGATCCCGGTGCCGATCGCGACACCGTCCCCCATGGCATCCACCGCTTTTTTAACCGCATCTTCGGGACTCATCCCTTCTGAGAGATACTCTTCCGTCCTGTCATCGATATGGTCCTTTAATTCTTTTACCACTGCCGGGCGCAGAGGCTTATAGGCGATCTGATCCGCCACATCCTCTAAAAATGCTTCTTCATAATCTGTATGCTGATTGTGATTCTTCTGGAAGGGTTTATCCAAACAAAACACCCCCGATCACCTGATTCACTGCCGTCTGAAACGAATCCCATTCCTTCAGCTTATCCTGTAAAAGCTTCCGGCCGCTTTCGGTTATGATGTAATACTTACGCTCACGGCCATTTTCCGCAGTTCTCTGTTCGCAGATCACCGCCCCATCCTGTTCGAGCGCGTGCAGCAGGGGATAAAGCGTCCCCTCCTTCAGCGTGAAAACGCGTTCACTTCTTATTTCCAGCTCTTTGATGATCTGATAGCCGTACATGTCCTGCTGTTCCAATAGCTTCAGGATCAGCATGGAAGAGCCTACGGCCATATATTTTTTGTCCATATTTGCCTCCGTTTCAGAAATATTTCCCTAAAAAAATACCTCGAGTTTCTATGTATCGTAATCCTATCATACATAGAAACTCGAGGTATGTCAAGAAGCAAATAATAATTCTTAAAATTCGCGGATTACTCTTTTCCTTCCCCGTCAAAGTATTCTTTAACCAGCCTGACTACAGTGCCGGACAGCAGGAACACCGCGATCAGGTTGGGAATTGCCATCAGGCCGTTAAAGGTTTCGGCGATACTCCAGAGCATCCCTAAATCCATGGTGGCGCCCAGGATTGCGACCAGAGAGTAGACGATCATGAACGCTTTGATAATGCGCGAGGAGAACAGGAACTCGATACATCTGGCACCGTATAATCCCCAGCCGATGATGGTGGAAAATGCGAAACAGCACATGGCAACGGCTGTAAAAATGGAGACCCAGCTGCCATAGGTGGAAGTAAACCCGAGAATGGTTAATTCCGCGCCGGCCGCTTCCCCGTAAGGAACCGGAACACCGCTGCAGAGGATGACAAATGCGGTCAGCGTACAGATGACGATGGTGTCGGCAAACACTTCGAAAATCCCGAAAAAGCCCTGTTTCACCGGTTTTTTCGTGTCGGCGCAGGCGTGGGCGATGGATCCCGTTCCAAGGCCTGCTTCGTTGGAGAAGATGCCGCGGGAGACGCCTTTCTTCATGCTCATAAAGAAGGTTCCGACCACGCCGCCTGTGACGGCCGCCGGGTTAAATGCCCCGTAAACAATCGACGAAAATACAGCGGGAACCCGGTTAATATTGAGAAGAATCACGCCGAAGGCGAGCACGATATAGAACAGCGCCATAAAGGGAACCAGTTTCTCCGTCACGCTTCCGATTCTTTTGATTCCGCCGAGAAGGACCAGGGCCACCAGAGCTGCCAGAATGATTCCGATGATAAGACTGGTAGTGTGCGCAGCGCCCTCATCGATCAAATGGTAATTGAGCAGCGCAGAGTTGATTGCTGTTGTGATGGTGTTTACCTGAGTGGCATTGCCCGTTCCGAACACGGTGAGGACGCCGAAGGCCGAAAACAGAGTGGCCAGCCAGCGCCAGTTTTTCCCGAGACCGTTCTTTATGTAGTACATGGGGCCGCCTACTAAGTCACCTTTCTCATTCACTTCACGGAAATGCACGGCCAGAGTTACCTCGGAAAATTTCGTACACATACCCAGAATCGCAGAAACCCACATCCAGAATACGGAGCCAGGGCCTCCGATGGCGATGGCTCCGGCCACTCCGGCGATATTGCCGGTGCCGACCGTGGCGGCCAGAGCGGTGCAGACCGCCTGAAACGGCGTCATCGTACCGTCTGACGCGTCGCGCTTGCGGAACATCCGGCCCAGAGTAACCCGGATCGAATAGGAGAACTTGCGAATCTGCAGAAAATTGGTGCGGATACTCAGATAGAGGCCCACGCCGATGATGCAGACCATGGCTGGGACGCCCCAGATAAAATTGTTCACGGCATTGTTGATGGATTCGATAGTATTTAACATATGATGGAACCTTCCTGATTGTATTTTTGCTTTTTATTACCGTGTTTTGGTAAGGGAAAAAACAGTGAAAATATATAAAATAATACCATAATATTACAGAAAAGTACATGGCAATCGAGATTCTTAAGCCTGACGGCCGCCGCAGTGACCCTTTGTCAGGTGCGCAGGCGGCAGGAGCGGAGGTCTCGCTGTTTACGGCTGCGGAATTCGGGGCGGACAAAATGGACGAATTTGAGCCGATGTTCCTGAGCTGCGAGGCGAAGCTGAGAGGCGGATCGTTTTCAAAGCGAATAGATCGAAAATGCGCAGTGTATGATGTGAAACGGAGCTGTAGCTATGCAGTCACTGGCACAGGCAAAGGAGGGAGGCGACTATACGATCAAATGATGTTCAGCGCTCCATGGATTTCAGTGTGAGCTGTTTTGGCTGGAAGCGGAACAGAATACAAATATATATAAAGCAAAACAGGCGGTCTGCAGAGAAATGGTTTCTCCCTGGACCGCCTGTTTTCCTATTTTTCCAACAATTCATTTCCTTTTGTCACATGTTCCTTGATAGCCTGAAAGCTTTTTGCGCTCACCACATGCTCAATCCGGCAGGCGTCTTCCGCCGCGGTTTTTTCATCGACTCCCAGATACATCAGCCAGTTGGAAAGCATTGTATGGCGTTCATACATGGTCTCAGCAACCTGTTTTCCAGAATCGGTCAAGGTGATATAGCCATCCTGATCCACCAGAATATAACCATTTTCGCGGAGGTTGCGCATGGCGACGCTGACACTCGGCTTGGAGAAATCCAGTTCATTGGCGATATCGATGGAACGGACGTGCGGTTTTTTATTGCTAAGAATCAGTATGGTTTCAAGATAGTTTTCGGATGATTCGTTCATCTTCAATGTTAGTTTACCTCCCTGCGGTTAAAGTATCAGAATGCGTGATACAAATAGTTTATCATAGCCGGGGAAAAAGGTCAAAATAAGAATATGAAAAAATATTGACCGTTTAGTCAGCAGATACTAATTCGGGATTAAGTAAAACTAATGCAGGAACTCAGCGACGCCGTGCAAAAGGAGACTGTCAAGGATGCGGGATACGCTGTTTACCGGATCACACTGGTTCGTCCATTTCCTAACTATTAAGAAATGTTCTCAAGAACGGCTATGGACAAATGTTGTAATAGCTGGTAAAATATAGTTAGTCATAACTAACTATATAAACTAAAGAGCCGGAGGAAACAGTAATGGTGTAAATCCGGCAGGCTGTAAATTGCAGACAGCGCAATAGAGAACTGGAGGTATCATAAATGAGCGTAGTAATTATCGGCGGCCACGACCGTATGGTGAGCCAGTACAAAAAGATATGCAGGGAATTCAAATGCAAGGCAAAGGTCTTTACCCAGATGAGCACCAACATGGATAAGAAGATTGGATGTCCGGACCTTCTGGTTCTGTTTACCAATACGGTTTCCCATAAGATGGTAAAGTGTGCCCTCGACGGAATCGATGACGGCGCCACCCGCGTGGTCCGCTGCCATACCAGCAGCGGGACGGCGCTTTCTAAGATTCTGGAGGATGAGACTCCGCAGATGGTGTAAATGACAGTTGCAGCTGGAAGAAAAGTTGAATGAGAACGCTATAAATTTTTAAGGTTGTTATGGCATGTTCTGGAAAAGGATGGTATGATGGGGCAGGAGCGCAGTTTTTGGCGGTGAAGGAATAAACAGCCGGCCACGAAACGCGCAAACTGAGGAGAAAGGACCCCTTCATAAAATGATAAGAGATTATTTTAGGAAACTGGACCGCAGGCGGGCCGTCATCATGATCATCGGTAATGTTTTTACAGGAATGGGTATCAGCATTTTCAAACTTTCAGGACTGGGCAACGATCCCTTCAGCGGCATGGTAATGGCCCTGTCGGACTGCACCGGCATTCAGTATGCGTTTTTCCTTATCCTGGTGAATCTTGTGATTTTCATTGCTGAGATTACCATGGGCCGGGAGCTGATCGGCCTGGGCACTGCGGTGAACGCGCTGCTTCTGGGATACATCGTTACCTTCTTTTTCGGAATATGGGAGGTGACCCTTGGAATGCCTTCGATACTGTGGCAGAAGCTATTGACCGTATTCATCGGAGTGGTGGTCTGCAGTTTCGGGCTCTCTTTATACCAGACCTCCGATGTGGGTGTGGCGCCGTATGACAGCCTTGCGCTGATTATGTGCAGAAAGCAGAAAAAGATATCCTACTTCTGGTGCCGTATGGCCTGTGACGCGTTCTGCGCGGTGGTGTGCTTCGCGGCAGGTGGAATTGTCGGCCTGGGAACGCTGGTATCCGCTTTGGGACTTGGGCCTTTTGTGCAGTTCTTTAACAAAACAAGCAAGAATTTCCTCACCTCTACAGGTGGAGGGATGAAACGCCAAAAACAAGCTTAACGTCAGTGGTGGGCGGAGAGAAATCGGTATCCCCCACTGACATGAAGTCAGGTCGTGCATCTACAAGATGTAGTCGCACTCTGTGAAATTATCGAGCGTGGATTGAAACATTTTACGGACAGGCTGTTGAAAAAGGACGGAGTATCGAATCCTGTATAAGTGAAAATAAAATCCCCTGTGACTTTACTAAATGGTAATGGCACAGGGGATTTATGCGTCTGTAAGTAATCGTTTAGACTATGAATATCCGCATCCTGGCAAAAGAAGAATTGGGTCTGGACTGCTTTCTGTCCGGTGAGCCGGATTATATTTATAAACAAATAGCAGATTTAAGGTGACATACAGGATTGACAAGTTCCCTGGTTTGTGCAATAATATAAATACTTTAATAAAAAGATATATAAAAGTATTTATATTATTGCACAAACCAAAATGTAGAAAGAGGGTACATGTATGATGCTGCAGCAGGTAATGACTGCTCCGGGGGAAATTGAGTTTCGGGAGGTGCCGGTTCCGGAGCCGGAAGAGAATC
>OIZR01000159.1_pt1 | contig 61170 bp, 86 predicted proteins | sample 1588591 | NCBI WGS metagenome assembly OIZR01 (sample SAMN03283249) | human gut metagenome | biome: human-associated habitat; material: feces | host: Homo sapiens | place: USA | collected 2013 | reverse complement strand
GTGGCTGCAAAGCAGCCGCCTAAAAATGTCAAGGTACTCGCTATTTTGCGTTTACAGGATAGTTGATACTATTGTGTGAAAAATAAGAAAGTGATTAAAATATGGAAAAATTCAGAAAAAGTTAATATGTTTAAGAAAAAAACATGCTATACTATTTTAGAAAAATAGAACAAAGTAAAAGTAAAAGGAGAAAAGGATGACAGTTTCAGTATGCATTATCGCTTATAATGAAGAAAAAACACTAAAATCTCTTTTTTCAGATATTGTACATCAAGACTATCCACATGAAAAAATGGAAATTATACTAGTAGATTCGATGTCCACTGATCATACAAAAAAAATAATGGAAGAGTTTTCTAATCAGCAAAATGGATTTGAAAGGGTCAAAGTTTTGAGTAATCCGAAAAAGAATCAAGCAGCAGGATGGAATGTTGCTATTCGGAATTCCATAGGTGATATTATTATTAGAATTGACGCTCATACAAAAATCCCAAAGGAATTTGTTAAGAAAAATGTAAATTGTATTAGTAGTGGGGAAGATGTTTCGGGGGGACCAAGACCCAATATTGCAGAAGATAATAATATATGGAAACAGACGTTATTATTAGCAGAAAAATCAATGTTTGGCAGTAGTATTGCAACATATAGAAGGAGTCATCATAAAACATATGTAAAATCAGTGTTTCATGGAGCATATCGAAGAGAAGTATTTGAAAAAGTAGGCTTATTTAATGAAAATTTAGGAAGAACAGAAGATAATGAAATGCATTATCGAATTACAAAAGCAGGATATAGGATTTGTTATACCCCTGATATTGTTTCTTATCAGCATACAAGAAATACATGGCATGGAATGATAAAGCAAAAATATGGAAATGGCTATTGGATAGGTCTCACTGTGGGAATATGTATTAAATGTTTTTCTGTGTACCATTTTATACCGTTTTGCTTTGTGTTGGCATTAATTATAGGTGGCATATTAGCGGTAGGCGGCATTGGTTGGCCACTTGTAACATTAGTAATACTTTATTCGCTTGTTAATATATTAATGTCTGTTGCAAGTATTGTAAATGAAAAGAAAAAACATCTTTCATATTTATTGTTACCTTTTATTTTTGTGTCATTGCATATTTCATACGGTATAGGAACTATTATTGGACTTTTAAAGATGCCATTTTGGAGAAAAAAGTTGAAAACAAGTGAAAATTTTTGGGAGAGTTTGGAAAAATAATGAAAAATATTGTTTTTTTTGAAAAGTTATCTAAGAGCCAAATATCAAGATGCATATTAGGAATGGCAAGTGTAATTATGTTAATAGTGGGAATCATAAATGGTGGATTTAATTTGCTACTAATTAGTATGACATTGTTGTTGTGTCATAATATTGTGTATGCGTTTGAAGATATAAGAGAGAGTGTGTTATTTTTGATTATTCACATCACCATATTTACGTTCCTAATATCAAGACCTCTAATAGGTATGTTTAGGGGAGAGTCATGGTGGACTGCTTCTAGTCAAGCAGCCGAGAATGTATATGCGTCCATTTATTTTATTTGGATTTCTATGTCGATGTTATGGATAGGTGCTATTGGAGGTCGAGTTTATGCAGAAAAAAAGACTGGAATAATAGCGAAAAAAGATAATGAGAAAAGGGAAAATTTTCGTATACATCTCCAGATTGTAGCGGAAATTGTATTTTATTTGACAATGTGCTTCTTTTTGATTCAGGAAGGTGAAAAATTATTATATATGTTGGGAAAAACATATACAGAGTATTATGTAAGTTTTCATAGTCAGCTTCCAGGAATAATTTATACAATTGCTTCGTTTATGAAATATAGTTTATGTATATTTCTAGCAACGTTTCCAAGTAAAAAGAGAGCATTTATACCGTTAGCATTATATGTGATTTCAGCAATACCAGAATTAATAATAGGCGTTAGAAATCCAATTATGTTAAACTGTTTATTTGTATTTCTTTATTATGCAATTAGAGACATATGCAGAGATAAAGAAAAATGGATTGGACGAGTTGAAAAAATTCTGACATGTATTGTAGCACCAGCATCTTTAATATTTATGACAGTATATGCCTATATAAGAAGTGGGCTTGGAATTGCTAATCGGAATATTTTTCAACTGTTTATAGATTTCTTTTATGGTCAGGGTGTTACGTTTAATGTATTAGGAATTGGGTATGGATACCAGACAAGTCTTCCAGAACGAGTTGGGAGAAATTACACCTTTGGAGGAATTATTGATTATATTGTTCATGGAAGAATTGGACAAATGTTATGGGGAACGCAAGGATTGCCTGATGGAAACAATATTATCAATGGAGTAGAAAGCAATAGTTTAGCACATAATCTGGCATATGTTACAAGAACTGAGGATTATCTAAAGGGTCAAGGATGGGGGACATCCTATATGTTGGAAAATTATATTGATTTTGGGTATGTAGGATTGATTATTTTCAATTTAATATTAGGGTTTCTATTTATTTATATGTTAAGAAGGTTTCAAAAAAATATGCTGGTTGATACAATAACGTTGATTGCTCTTACAAGTATTTTCTTTATACCACGAGCAGAAGCGACAGGATGGTTGACCTTTATAGTAACAATTCAGTTTTGGGCATGTGTTATAGCTTGTTATTTAGGAGCGTATATTTGTACAAAGTGTAGATGGTTACAGAATATTTTAAAAATGCTGCATTTGTATCCCAAATGCAAGAATTAAGATGTTTGTAAGCTAATATAGAAACTAATTTTGAGAGAATAAAAGAGAGGGATGATGATATGAAAATTAGAATGAAAAAATTAATTTCATTAGGCTTGATAGTATCTATATTTAGTAATAGTCTACTTATAGTAAGAGCAGAAAATTCATATCAAAATAATACAGAATCTTCAACTATTTATAGTGAGATGTATAGTATAGATGAGAATATGGAGTACGGTTCTGTGAAAGAAACACGGGAGGAAAAACAAACAGAACAGCCTATAGATAAAAAAGATAGTACATCTGGACAAAATGAATTAGAGCTACAAAACAAAAAAGGATTTTTGATAAGCTCTGAAAAAATAGAGCTTCAGGTTGGAGCAAAAGCTCGTTTTTACATAATATCTATGTCAGATAATTCAGAGTGTTTTCCAGTGCTAACTTTATCAGATAGCAGTTTGGCACAGATATCAGAAGTTGCTTTAGAACAAGCGTCTGAGGAAGAGAATGGAAAAGCCTTGCTGGAAAATGCTCCGTCAAATGCAAAATGGTATGAGGTTACAGCAAATGCTGCGGGAAATGTGAGCGTTACAGTTGAATATGAGGGTGTTCAAAAAGAAATTGAGATTCTGATTCATGGAGCAGAGATAGACAAAAATGCAGAGGAAAATACTGCGCATGAGAATGAGACGATTCTATCACAGAGGATTTCTGATGGTTGGTCTCAAGATGGATTGTATTATTACATCGATGGCGTGCCGGTGAAAGGGATTGCGGAAATCAAAGGAGTCTTGTACTATTTTGATGCTGCCACTGGAAGATTATGCAAGAAAGCACAGTGGATTGATCAGGATGGAAAGCGTTACTTCTGCAATGCGGAAGGAATTTTATATAGGAACCAGTTTATTAAGTTTGGAACCATCTATTATTATATGGGAAGCGACGGAAGTATGCAGACAGGAATTGTCAAAGCAAACGATGGTCGCCTGTATTATATAGGAGAAGATGGAACGGTACAGAAAAAAGCGCAGTGGATCGAGCAGGATGGGAAACGATATTTCTGCAATGCGGAAGGAATTTTGTATCAAAATCGGTTTATTAAATTTGGAACCATTTATTACTATATGGGAAGCGACGGAAGTATGCAGACAGGAATTGTCAAAGCAAACGATGGTCGCCTGTATTATATAGGAGAAGATGGAACGGTACAGAAAAAAGCGCAGTGGATCGAGCAGGATGGGAAACGATATTTCTGCAATGCGGAAGGAATTTTGTATCAAAATCGGTTTATTAAATTTGGAACCATTTATTACTATATGGGAAGCGACGGAAGTATGCAGACAGGAATTGTCAAAGCAAACGATGGTCGCCTGTATTATATAGGAGAAGATGGAACGGTACAGAAAAAAGCGCAGTGGATCGAGCAGGATGGGAAACGATATTTCTGCAATGCGGAAGGAATTTTGTATCAAAATCGGTTTATTAAATTTGGAACCATTTATTACTATATGGGAAGCGACGGAAGTATGCAGACAGGAATTGTCAAAGCAAACGATGGTCGCCTGTATTATATAGGAGAAGATGGAACGGTACAGAAAAAAGCGCAGTGGATCGAGCAGGATGGGAAACGATATTTCTGCAATGCGGAAGGAATTTTGTATCAAAACCGGTTTATTAAATTCGGAGATACATACTATTACTGTGGAAATGATGCAGCGATTGTAAAAGGTACAACTCAGGCAGTAAACGGAGTGCTTTATCGATTTGATAGTAATGGTATTATGATCAAAGAAGGTGGATGGGGAGAATACAAAGGCAACAAGTATTACAAGAATCCTGCAACTGGTTTTCCGTATAAAAATCAGTGGGTAACTTTTGGGAGAATATGGTATTACGCGAACTCCAATGGCTTTATGGTAAGTGGCTGGCAGACAATTGGAGGATATAAGTATTATTTTTATTATGACACAAAATATATGGCCAGAAATGCAGTAATTGAGGGTATTAAAATAGGTGATGATGGGCGAGTAGTGGCTTATGGGACTCGCATGTCAAGTTTTACTACAGTTTCTACAAATAATGCTAATGGTACATATAATATGAGTAAAGCGTTAAAGAGTTTTAACCAAGTTGTCATTCAGCCAGGGCAGACTATTTCATTTTTTGATATTGCAGGTCCATGTGGAAAAGCAGAAGGATATTTACCGGCTGGTGTAGTTGGCGGTATTGGATATGGCGGAGGAATTTGTCAAGCAAGTACAACACTGTATGGGGCAGCTCTTAGAGCAGGTCTTACAATTGTAGAAAGAAGAAATCACTCTGTTCCATCAACTTATGTTCCGATAGGACAGGATGCAATGGTCAACTATGGAAGCTCAGATTTGAAAATCAGAAATGATTTTAATTTTCCGGTGAAACTTGTTACCTATACAAAGGGAAAAACATTATATGCAGAAGTATGGGGGACACAGCCAAGCTGGTACGATTACATATCGATAGAATCTTGGTGGAGTGGAAGCAGAAGTGCAGTCGCATATAGAAAATATATTAAAAATGGCCAAGTTGTAAAAACAGAACAATTACCAAGTTCATACTATTAAAAGAACTTCTAAAAACTTAAGAATCCCTTACACCCCTTGAGAAACACTTCAAAGTGTGGTATAAACTTATTTTGAGATAGATGAGTATTGTTTGACCAAACTGGAGTGGATTATGAAGAGATTATGTTTTGTAGAATATGATATGACAGTAACAGGAGGCGTTGAGCAAGTGACGACATCACTTGCCAACGCTTTTTGTGATGCATATGAGGTATATATATATGGCATTTTTGGAAAAGGGAAACATGTTCCGTACGATCTGGATCCGAGAATTCACTATCGAGCGGAACTGGCAGAAGACTGCAGAATCCGAAAACGGATCACAAGTGTATTTAAACCATTTAAGGAGTATATAAAAGAAAATGAGATTGATGTAGTATTCCTAATGGAGAATCATCCGGCAATTACCGTATCACCGGTTCGATTTTTTACAAAGGCAAAATATGTATTTTGTGACCATGGTGCCTTGATGAATGAGTGGGAGAAGAAAGATATTACAGCATTTCGCTTTTGGGATGGTTTGATTTCTCATAAGATTGTGACATTGACAGAACAGACACGTCAGGATTATATCAAAAGGTTCAAGACAAATCCGAAAAAAATTCGGAGCATCTATAATTGGATACCGGAAGAAGTATTAAAGGCAAGAAGACCGTATGATAGCACATCAAAAAAGATTATTACAGTTGGAAGATTCAGCGAGGAAAAAGGACATGATATGCTGGTAGAAGCAGCGAAGCTTGTGTTGCCGAAATATCCGGACTGGCAGTGGGATCTTTATGGAACAGGAGATACACTTGATGAGATTCGGAAGAAGATAGAAGAATATGGATTGGAGAAGCAATTGATTCTAAAGGGCAATGTAAAGGATGTATATCAGGTATATGGAGACTATGCATTTCTTGTGCTGCCGTCTTATCGGGAGGGGCTTCCACTTGTACTCTTAGAGGCAAAAGCGTTGGGACTTCCGATGATAAGTTTTGATATTACAACCGGACCAAATGAGATTATCAAAGACGGAAAAGATGGATATTTGATACCACCATATGATATTCAAAAGATGGCGGAGAGAATAGAAAAATTCATAACGGATGAAGCGCAACGGGTGTCATTTTCAAAAAATACAGAAGATGGTATAGAGAAATTTGAAAAGAAACAGATTTATGATCAGTGGGTACAACTAATCGAAGAATTGACTGGGGAGAATTAAAAATGAGAATATTACAAATTGGATTATCCCATAATCCAGGTGGAGTAGAGAGTTTCGTAATGAATTATTATAGAGAACTTGTGAAATATGGTGTGCAGTTTGATTTTATCAGCATGTATGACAGTCTTGCGTATGAGGATGAGATAAAGTCTTTGGGAGGAACAGTTTTCTATATTTCCAATGTGAAAAGGCATCCGATTCGTTTTCGAAGGGAACTTTTAAAGATATTGAAAGAGGGAAAATATGCTGCAATTCATGTGAATATGCTGTCTGCGGCAAACATTGTACCACTGGAAATTGGGAAAAAAGCAGGGATGCCAAAAGTGATCGCACATTCCCACAATTCTTCTACACCAGGGCTGCTGAGAAATATACTGCACCGTTTGAACAAGCCGCGGATTTTACATTATGCCACTGATTTTTTTGCATGCAGTAAAGTTGCGGGAAAATGGTTGTTTGATGAGAAAACTATGCAAAGTGACCGATTTCATATCATCCACAATGCACTGCATGTAGAAAAATTTTTTTACCATGAAACGATCAGACAAAAGATCAGAGAAGAACTTGGTGTGGAGAATCGGTTTGTAGTTGGACATGTGGGTAGGTTTGAAGAACAGAAAAATCATGAATTTCTGATTGATATATTTAATGAGATTGCGAAAGAGCGTGAAGATGCAGTTTTGCTGCTTATAGGGGATGGAGAGTTAAAAGAACAAATTACTGCGAAAGTACAGGAATATGCAATAGAAAATCAGGTACAGTTTTTGGGAGTAAGAAAAGACATTCCGCAGTTATGGAATGCGATGGATGTATTTGTGTTTCCGTCGCTGTTTGAAGGTCTGCCGTTAGTTGCATTGGAAGCGCAGGCATCAGGAGTTTGCAGTGTGATGGCGGATACGATCAGCAAAGAAGTAAAAATTACAGATGCAGTAACGTTTTTGCCATTGGCTCATAATGCAAAAGAATGGAAGGAGTATATTTTGGAACTGGGAAGTGTTGGGAGAACGGAAGTTCAAAATGCTATTATAAAGGAACAGTTTCAATATGCTGGATATGATATTATGACAGCTGGAAAACAGTTATTGGAATATTATAAGAAATAAAAGTGATGGAGGAAAATTATGCCAAAAATCAGTGTGATAGTGCCGGTATATAAAGTAGAAAAATATATTCATAAGTGTGTGGATTCTATTTTAAATCAGACGTTTTCGGATATTGAAGTTATTTTGGTAGATGACGGAACTCCGGACAGATGCGGGGAAATCTGTGATGCATACGGAGAACAGGATTCGAGGGTAAAAGTGATACACAAGGAAAATGGTGGATTGAGTGATGCAAGGAATGCAGGAATGCCACATGCGTCAGGGGAATATATCATTTTTATAGACAGTGATGATTATATTGAGTCAGATATGCTAGAATATATGTATACCCGGCTGACAGAGGCAGGAGCTGATATGGCGACGTGTGGACTCTACGAGGTTTACAGTGACCGTATTGAACAACAGAAAGAGGAAAAAGATTTTGTGTGTAGTGGGGAAGAGGCATTTCGATGTATTCTGCAGGGGCACACAATTCGCGGAGAAATTTGGAATAAACTGATTCGCAGAAGCTGCATTGAAGATCTGCGCTTTCCAAAAGGAAAGCTATATGAAGATATTTACTTTACTGTGGATATGATGCAGAGAATCAAGAAAGTTGCGGTGGGAACGAAACCGAAATATTATTATCTACACAGAGAGGACAGTATCACAGGAAAGCCATATCGACCACAATTATATGATATTATAGACGGATATACGAAAAATTACAAAGTAGTGCAGAAAGCATTTCCGTCATTGACGGAAGAAGCAGAGTGCCTTTGGTTATGGTCGCGCTTTATTGTACTTGATAAGATGCTTTTGGAAGAAAACTATCGAACCATTGAGGGCAGAAAAGAGTTGGTTTTATTCATACGAAGGCATATGATTCGAATCCTAAAAAATAAGTATTTTAATCGTAATCGAAAAATATCGGCAATGATATTATTTTTAAATCTGGAATTGTATCGCAAATTAGTCTTTATCAGTGAGGAAAAGAAAAAGTAAATGATGAAAAAACATGCGTATTTGATCAAAGCGCATCATCAGTTTGCATTATTAAGAAAATTGCTGATGTTGCTTGATGATGAGAGAAATGACATTTATATTCATATAGGAATGGATGTAAGGTTTGAACGAGAAGAACTTAAGGGTGTGGTGAAAAAATCTGCTTTGCATTTTGTGGAGAACGTCCGTGAACAGTGGGGAGGATATAGTCAGATTCAAAGTGAGCTGATTTTATTTCAGGCAGCGTGGGAACATGGCTATGAATATTATCATTTGATAAGTGGTGTGGATTTACCGATTAAGACGCAGGATGAGATACATGAATTTTTCCGTGAGCACTACGGAAAAGAATTTATCTATTTTTGTCCCAAAACGTTTTGGGAGGAATCCAGATATAAATATGAACAATATTACTGGCTGCAGGAGAAAATTGGACGAGAAGGACATGGATTTCTTCGGTTTGTAGAAAAAGTATCACTGTTTTTGCAGAGGAGAATTGGCATAAAGCGTCATATGGAGAGCATGGAGTACTGTCTTGGGGCAAATTGGGTGAGCATTACACATGAATTAGTGGGATTTATTTTAGAAAATAAGGAACTTATCTATAAGATGTTTCATGCGACACTTTGCGCAGATGAGTTTTTTATACAGACACTTGTCTGGAATTCAGATAAATACAGAAAAAAAGTCTTTTCGCTGGAAGATGACTATTTTGCCAGTCTCCGTCTGATTGATTGGAAACGAGGGAATCCATATGTATGGAGAGAGAATGATTATGAGGAACTGATGCAAGCACCACATTTGTTTGCGCGTAAATTTGATGAGACAGTGGATGCTGCTGTTATAGAGAAAGTTTTTAATACGATTATGGATAGACAAAGGAAAGGTAAATCATATGAGAAGTGAACAGGCATTTAAGAATATGGTCGCAAATCTATTTTTGCAGGTCATCGTATTTGCATCCGGAATTATATTGCCAAGATTTTTTCTGGAAGCGTATGGCTCAAACATAAACGGAATGATTACTTCGATCAATCAGTTTTTAGCATATTTGGGACTTGCGGAGGCTGGGGTTGGAACGGCGTCTGTAGTTGCCTTGTATGCACCGCTTGCAAATAACAATACAAAAGAAGTAAATGGAGTCTTGTCTGCTGCAAGACGTTTCTATAACCGTTCGGGGATGCTGTTTCTCGGACTGGTAGGAGTGCTTACAGTAGTGTATCCATTTATGATTTCCGGACAGCTTGATAACACACTTGTAAGAAGTATGATCTTAGTGCTGGCGAGCAGTACACTTGTGGATTATTTCTTTTTGGGAAAATACAGAGTATTGCTGACAGCAAACCAAGAGGGCTATATAGTGGCTCTGATTCAGTCAGCAGGAACGCTTGTGAATATGGTTTTATCCATTGCACTGATTTATCAGGGGGCAAATGTATTATGGGTAAAGGCAGTTGCCACAGGGGTGTATATGCTGCGACTTTTCTTGGTAAAGCGCTATGCAAAGAAACGCTATCCGGAACTTGATTTTCATGTAGAACCGTCTACTTCTGCTTTGACTCAGAGAGGGGCTGCACTTCTCCACCAAGTTGTTGGAATTATCGTAAACAATACAGATGTTGTTTTGCTGACGATTCTCCTTGGCAAAGGTTCCTTGTTAGAAGTGAGTGTATATGGTGTGTACAATTTAATTGTATATGCAGTTAACATGCTTTTGACATCTTTCTCCAACGGATTGACGGCAGGTTTTGGAGAGGTGATCTCAAAAGGGGAAAGTGAGACACTGAGAAAAAGTTATTCAACCTATGAATACATGTATATCATTATTTTGTTTATAGTAACGGTCTGCATGGGAGTGTTGATTTTACCTTTTGTGTCTGTCTATACAATGAATATGACCGACACGAATTATATGAGACCGGTTATCGCAGGACTGTTTACGGTGATTGTACTTTTGCAGAATATAAGAATCCCGGGACTTACGATCATCTGTGCAGCGGGACATTATAAAGAGACACAGTATCAGGCAATTTTGGAAGCAGTAATCAATATTATTGTATCTGTTTTATGTATTCATAAATTTGGAATGGCGGGAGTTCTGTTTGGAACAGCGTGCTCGTATGCATACCGCTCTGTTGAAGTTATGATTTATAACCATAAGAAACTGGTTAAAGGTTCTGGTGGGAAATCATTAGCAAGAGTGTTGAGAAATCTTGTGATGAGTATTCTTTTGATTTTTGCAGGAATCAAATTTGTACCACAGCAGATGGATTCTTTTATTATTTGGTTTGTATATGCACTGGCTGCCGGAGTTGTGAGTGCTGTGGCAATAGTAGTAGTGAATATGGGATTTGAACCGAAGGAATTCAAGGCACTGATAAAACGGGTGACTGGAATTATACGTAAATAAGTTGAGAAGGGGAAAAATTATGAGTGAGATAGCAGTATTAATACCATGTTACAATGAAAGTATCACAATTAAAAAAGTAATTGAAGACTATAAGAAGGCATTGCCAGAGGCCACAATTTATGTGTATGACAATAATTCAACAGATGGCACGGATGAAATTGCAAGAGCAGCAGGTGCGGTAGTCAGATATGAATATCGTCAGGGAAAGGGAAATGTCATCAGGAGTATGTTCCGTGAGATTGATGCGGACTGCTATCTGATGATTGACGGAGATGATACATATCCGGCAGAGCACGCGAGAGAGATGGTGGACAAAGTATTGAACAAAGGTGTGGACATGGTAATCGGCGACCGTCTCTCATCTACCTATTTTACAGAAAATAAGAGACCATTTCATAATATGGGAAACCGGACAGTGCGTTTTTTTATCAACAAGCTATTCGGAAATGAGGTCAAAGATATCATGACGGGATACAGGGCATTCAGCAGGATGTTTGTAAAGTCGTTCCCGGTATTGTCAAAAGGGTTCGAGATAGAAACGGAGATGACTATTCATGCAGTGGACAAGAACTTCTTGCTTGAGGAAATTCCAGTTGTTTATAGAGACAGACCGGAGGGAAGTGATTCGAAACTGAATACGTTTTCTGATGGAATGAAAGTGTTAAAGACAATTGCGACGTTGTTTCGAGAATATCGCCCGTTTGCGTTTTTCTCTCTGATAGCGGCAGTGCTATGGACAATCACCTTGATTTTGTTTGTCCCGGTATTTGTGGATTATCTTCAAACAGGACTGGTTCCGAGATTTCCAACTTTAATTGTGTCCGGTGTGATAGCAGTTTTGGGAATGTTGCTTTGGGTCTGCGGTATTATTTTAGATGTAATTGTAAAGAAACACAGACAATTATATGAGCTGATGCTGAATCAGATGAAATAAAAAACAGGAAGTGAAGAGATGGAAAAATTAATAAAGCAGATTATGAAGTTTGGTGTTGTAGGGGGAAGCGCGTTTGTCATTGATTATGGTATCATGATCTTTTTGACAGAAGTATTTCACATCAATTATTTGATTTCCAGTGGGATTTCTTTTGCGGTGTCTGTTATTTTTAATTATGTCATGAGCGTGAAATGGGTATTTGAGGTAGAAGAAAACAGAGATAAAAAGCAAGAGTTTGCGCTGTTTGTTGTACTTAGTATCATAGGTTTGGGGATCAATCAGCTGATTATGTGGCTTGCAGTGGAAAAATTCAGAGTTTTTTATATGATATCTAAAATTGGTGCTACAATCGTTGTAATGGTCTATAATTTTGTTACGAGAAAACTGTTTTTGGAGAAAAAGGATAGTTGAGGGTAAGATGAAGTTTGAAGTAAAGTGGAAAAGGGAAAAAAAGGAACGCAATTTTTTAATAGTGTTATCAATTGTATTTGCGGTGTTTTGGGTTTTAGGAAATTATGAGGTGCTTGGGTTTTCAGGATTATCTTTGATTTGTGTTTGTACAGCACGTGTCATTCTTTATAGTATCATTTTATATATTTTACTGGGAATTATTTGGGATAAGATTTTAGCTTTTGAAATGATGGATAGTAAAGAAGAGCGAAAAAAGTCGAAAAAGTTATATTGGGGAATCGTTGGAATCTGTCTGATATGCTGGCTGCCATATTTTTTGACATTATATCCGGGGGTAGTGACGTGGGATTCAGAATGGCAGGTAGAGCAGGCAATCGGAGTTAGCAGTTACAGCAATCATCAGCCTTGGATTCAGACGTTGATGATTAAATTTTGCTGCTTTTTGGGAAAACTAATCAGTGACAGCATAAATACAGGTGTTGCCATTTATGTGATGTTTCAAATGTGTGTCTTAGCACTGATTTATGCCTATGTCATTTATTATCTGTATCAGAAAGGGACAAGAAGAATATATCTGATTGGCTGTCTGATTTTCTATGCAGTTTTTCCAATCAATGCGTTTTATGCTGTGACAATGTGGAAAGACGTGCTTATGGGAGCAATAGTCCTTTTGTTTTCTGTGATTTTGTGGAAAATGGAGTGCAATGAACAGACAAAAGTGGACTGGATTTTATTCTTCATAACAGGCATTCTTATAAGTCTTTTAAGAAGCAACGGATTTTATGCATATGTGCTGTGTATTCCGTTTATTATATTTTTCATGAAGAAAAAAAGAGTTCAGACGGGACTCATCTGTATTGCGACTGTGTTTCTTGTAATGTTTGTGAAGGGGCCTGTTATGGAGCACTATAAAGTGGTACAACCGGATACGATTGAAGCGCTATCCATTCCTGCACAGCACATTGCACGTGTTATTACAGATGGAGGAGAACTGACCCAGGAACAGGAAGAATTATTGAGTAAAGTTGTAGATTTGGAACGGGTGCCAAAAGAGTATGACAGTACAATCTCAGATCCGATTAAAACGTTGGTGCGAGAAAAAGGAAATCAGGATTATATTAAGGAACATGCAAAAGAGTATTTGAAATTATGGCTGGAGCTTGGAATGAAATATCCAGGAACATATCTGAAAGCACAGATCGATCAGACGAGAGGATTTTGGTGTCCCGGAGTGGAATACTGGGCTGTGTCGACAGAGGTTAAAGATAATACATTTGGAATGGTAAGAGATTCAAAATTACCATCAGTATTTCAGGCTGGATTGGAAAAAGTGGAAGGTTTCTTTTATGCGATGCCGGTAATAGAATGGTTTTGGGGAATTGGGATTTATACATGGATCGCAATTGCGATGTTTTGGATCAGCATTTTCAAAAAACAGAAAATTTTAGTGTTTTTCCCTGTGCTTGCAATCGTGGCTTCACTTATGATTGCGACACCGGTGTTTGCGGAGTTCCGATATGCATATGCAGTTGTAGTTACAGTTCCGTTTTTTATTGCGATAGGATGCAGTAAAAAGCACCTCATACTTGCTGATAAAAAGATTTTAGTGTATGATAATATCAACTGATTTTGAGCAAAAGAAAAGGGGAAACTCATATGGAAGGAAAGAAGGGGAGATTAACTAACTGGTTCACACGCCTGAGCAGGGGAAAGAAGATTGCTTTGTGCATCAGCGGCGTTATTATTTGCCTTGCAGCATCAGCGGGATTCTATGTGACTGCAAAACTTGGAAAGGTAAAGCGAGAAGTGATTCCGAAGGAAAAGATTGTAGTCAATGATCTGGAAGAAGATGTGGGCGTGGGATATACGAATTTTGCTGTTTTTGGAGTGGATTCGAGAGAAGGAGAGATGGAAAAGGGAACGAGAACAGATTGTCTGATTGTTGCCAGCTTGAACAATGAGACAAAAGAAGTCAGGCTTGTGTCTGTGTATCGTGACAGTTTTTTAGATCTTTCAGACGGAACACTTCAGAAATGCAATGCGGCGTACAGTTATGGTGGTGCCGAGCAGGCAATCAATATGCTGAATATGAATCTTGATTTGGATATACAGGATTTTGTGACCGTCGATTTTACTGCTGTTTCAGATGTTGTAGATTTGCTTGGCGGCATTGAGATTGAGATTCAGGAAGAGGAAGTTCAGTATATCAACGAGTTTATTGATGAGACAGGTGCAGTTGCAGGCAAGGCTGCGAACCATATCACGACGGCCGGATTACAGACATTGGATGGAGTTCAGGCTACAACTTATGCGCGTATCCGATCTACGGCGGGAAGTGATTTCACAAGAACAGAGCGACAAAGAAGAGTAATTGAGAAAATTGCTGAAAAAGCCGTAAAAAGTGATTTGGTGACAATCAATAAAATTATCGATCAGGTATTTCCGAAAATAAAGACAAGCCTGAGTATTACGGAAATCTTAAATTACGCAAAGTCGTTTGCGAAATATAAGATCGCGGAGACAACAGGATTTCCGATGGAAAAGACAACGGATACCATTCCAGGAAAAGGAAGTATTGTGATTCCCACAGATCTACTTACAAATGTGAAAATGCTTCATGAATTCCTATATGGAACGGTTGATTATCAGCCTTCGGCAAAAGTACAGAGTATTGACAGTGCGATCAAGGCAGAGCTTGGGACAAGCCAGTCAGACAGCAGCGCAGAGCAATCAGGGGGAGCGTCTGGTGAGACACAGGAGAATCAGAATTATAATAATAGTTATAATAATAACAGCAATGGCAATGATAGCAGTGAGGAAAGTACAGGCGAGCAGGTCGCGCCGGAAGAACCGGTAACTCCGCAGGAGCCGGAGACACCTCAGACACCGGAGGAGCCGCAGCAGCCAGTAGAACCGGAAAGTCCGCCGACGGAGCCGACGGACCCGCCTACAGAGCCGACGGACCCGCCGACGGAACCAACAGATCCGCCTACAGAGCCGACGGATCCACCGACGGAGCCAACAGATCCGCCAACGGATATTGAGAGTATAAGCATTCCCAAAGAGAAACATAGATAGGCTGGGGATGCTTATTTCAATAGGGGATGATAAATATTAAGAAGGGAATTGGTTTGATGAAAAAGAAGAGAAAAAAATCGAGGAGAAAAAAGAGAGTTCTTTTTTTGCTGGCAGAGATTGTGATTCTTGCAGTATTACTGGCAGTGGGCTATGTGATTTTAAAGTATGATAAGTTTCAGGTCACATCATTTGATGAGGGAGACATCAAAGTGAATGAGGGAGCAAATCAGGAAGGATATACAACGGTTGCGCTGTTTGGAGGAGATTCCAGAGAAGGACAGCTGGAAGAGGGAACACATGCGGACTGCATCATTGTAGCAACAATTGATAATCAGACGAAGGAAGTAAAGATGGTGTCTGTCTATCGTGATACGTTGACGGAGCAGATGAATGGAGAAATCAAAAAGGCCAACAATGCATATTTTACAGGCGGTCCGCAGGATGCTATCAATATGCTGAATAAAAATCTGGATTTGGATATTCAAAATTATGTAACAGTTGACTTTAAAGCGTTGGCGGATACGGTTGATCTGCTTGGCGGAATCGAGGTTGACATTAAGGAAGAGGAAGTCCAGTACATGAATGAGTTTTTGGAAGAGACAGCGCAGGTGGCTGGTAAAGAAGCGAAGTTCATTGAGCATTCCGGTAATCAGCTCCTTGACGGAAGTCAGGCGGTTACCTATGCAAGAATTCGCTCCACGGCAGGCGGAGACTATACGAGAACGGAGCGGCAGAGGCTGGTTTTGGAAAAAATCTTTGACAAAGTGCTGCATACAAAGCTTGGAACAATCAATAAGATTATTGATGAAGTCTTTCCACAGGTGTCGACAAGCTTTTCGCTGAAAAATTTGATTGGATTGGCAGCGGATGCGACTCAGTATCAGCTTGGCGAGGCGAAGGGATTTCCATTTGAGCTGACAGATGGCAATGTGGATGGTGTCGGAAGTTCGGTTATACCGCTTGGACTTGCAGAGAATGTTCAGGAACTGCATGAGTTTTTGTACCCGAAGGACGAGTATACAGTGTCTGAAAAAGTGAAAGAGATTGCGAGTGAAATCGAGACACTCACAGGATATACAAGGGCTGATTATACGGAGAGCGCACAAGATACGGAAAATCAGGAATAATGTCAAATAACTAGACAATTTGATGAAAACAGTGTAATATGTATGAAGAATGTCAGAAACTGGCATGCAATAATTGTTACGAAACGAAAGAAAGAGGAAGAACGCATGAAAGTAATGAAAAAAATAGCCACATTTATATTGTCGGTATGTCTGATAGTACCATGCTTTGGAATGCTGACATATGCAGCAGATGGACAGATTGTATTCAGTGATCCATCCACAAAAGTAGGAGAGACGGTAGAAGTTACCGGAGTAGTCAGAGCGGGAGCGGCAATCGGTGATGCAGACTTGAATCTGACTTACGATACAGAATATTTAAAATTCAAAAGTGGTGATAATGTCACGGAATCCGGAAGTGGACAGTTAGTCTATTCCGGCAAAGGAACAGGAAGCGAGACTGAATTAAGATTTAACATGCAGTTTGATGTATTGAAAGAAGGAACTGCAAAGATTGAAGTCAGCAGTTATAAAGCATGGCTTTACTCAGATGAGACTTTGAACTGTACTGAAGGTTCATCTGCGGTTACAATTGCAGCAGGAGATGGCACAACACCGACAGATACAACAGAAGGTGAGAATACAACAGAAGGCTCAACAACTGATGTGAAAGTAACTGTGAACGGAACAGAATATACACTTTCTGAATCATTTTCAGAGGCGGAGATTCCATTAGGGTTTGCAGAGGCAACTATGGAATATGAAGGAGCACAGCGCAAAGTAGTAAAGCAGCAGACAGCAGATGTATATTTAGCATATTTGGTAGATGCGGACAACAATGGAAAGTTTTTCTTGTATGACAATGACACATCGACATTTGTTCCGTTTGAACAGATTAATATTTCTGACACAGCGGCGATTATGCTTCTTTCAGAACGAGGAGATATCAAACTTCCAAAGGAATATCAGGAGACTGAGATTACATTGAACGATCAGACATTTCCTGCCTGGAGAAATGCAGAAGAGAGCGATTATTACATTCTGTATGCCATGAATAACCAGGGCGAAAAATCATTATATCAATATGATTCTGTAGATGGAACATATCAGAGATTTGATGCTCCGACGGTAGAGACAGAGGAAAAAGCAGACTCATTTTTAGGGAAATTTATTTCATCTATTGAGAACTATTTAAATTATGTGATATTAGGTGCAGCAGTACTGTTTGTCATTTTGATTGTGATTTTAATTGTATTAGCAGTGAAACTCCACAACAGAAATGCGGAATTAGATGAGCTGTATGATGAATATGGAATTGATTTAGAAGATGATGAAGATATTGAAATGATCGAGACGGATGAGGAGTCTGAGAATGAGACTGCAAATCAGGAAGCAACTGCAGAAGATGCCAATCCTGAAGAGACATATTTAGAGGAAAAACAGGTTGCAGAGGCAGATGTTCAGGAGAAAGATACTTTTGCAGATGAAGATGAGTTTGAAGATGACTTTGTAGGCGAAGACGATTTCGGAGATGATTTCGATGATGACGATTTTGATGATGATTTCGGGGACGACTTCGACGACGATGATTTTGATGATGATGACTTTGGTGACGATGACTTTTCAGACACCGACTTTGGCGCTGATCGTTTGAATGATGAGAGAACAGCATCGGCGAAAGAAAAGAAACAATCTTATGAAGATTTTGACCTTGATTTTATTGATTTAGACGATTAAGGAAGCGAAAAGAGGAACTTGGGATAACTAAGTATCCTCTTTTTTTCTTTACAAATCAGTTCGGGTTTGCTACAATAAACCACATAGTGCAAAAAAAATGGTGATTTGTACAAAAGTGGAGGTAAAAATTATGTGTGGAATCGTAGGATACATTGGAAATGAACAGGCAGCCCCTATTTTGTTAGATGGATTGGCAAAATTGGAATATCGTGGATATGATTCAGCGGGGATTGCCGTATATGATGGAACAAAGGTAGCAACATTAAAATCAAAGGGAAGACTGAAAGTGCTAAGTGAATTATCTCACGATGGTGCAACACTTCCGGGAACAGTCGGAATCGGTCATACAAGATGGGCAACACATGGATCACCATCGGATGTCAATGCACATCCGCATTTCAACAAAGAGGAATCTATTGTTGTTGTTCACAATGGAATTATCGAAAATTATCTGAAACTAAAAAAGAAACTGGAGAAAAAAGGGTACGAGTTTATCTCTGAGACGGACACAGAGGTTATTGCTCATTTACTTGATTATTATTACAAAGGCAATCCGTTGGAGGCAATCACAAAGATTATGCATCGTATGGAAGGCTCCTATGCTCTTGGAATAATCTTCAAAGATCATCCGGAAGAATTGTATGCAGTCCGCAAGGACAGCCCATTGATTGTGGGACATACAGAGAATGGAAATATCATTGCATCAGATGTTCCGGCAGTATTGAAGTATACAAGAGATGTATATTTCATTGAAAATGAGGAGATTGTCCGTATGACAGACTCTACAATGGAATTTTTCACAGTGGATGAAGAGCCGATCGAAAAAGAATCCACAAGAATTGACTGGGACATCAATGCCGCAGAAAAAGGTGGATTTGAACATTTCATGCTGAAGGAGATGTACGAACAGCCGAAAGCGATTCTGGATACATTTTCGCCGAGAATCAAAGGCGACGACATTGTGATTGAAGAATTAAAGATGAGCGATGACGAGATCCGTGCGATTAAAAAGATTATGATTGTTGCATGTGGTTCTGCGAATCATACAGGAATGACAAGCAAATATATTTTTGAAGGACTGGCAAGAATTCCTGTGGAAGTGGACTTGGCGTCTGAATTCCGTTATCGCAACCCGATTTTAGAAGAAGGGACACTTGTCATCGTAGTTAGTCAGTCAGGAGAGACAGCAGATTCTCTGGCAGCGCTGAGAGAGGCGCAGGCAAGGGGAGCAAAAGTGCTTGGAATTGTCAATGTTGTCGGAAGTTCAATTGCAAGAGAGGCGGACAATGTGATGTATACATGGGCAGGTCCGGAGATTGCGGTAGCTACGACGAAGGCATATTCTTCTCAGCTGATTGCATTGTATTTGCTCGCAATGAAATTTGCACATGCAAGAGGTACTTTGGATGACGCAGGCTTGAAAGAGATGCTGGAAGACCTGCAGAAGCTTCCAGAACAGGTGGAATTGCTGTTGAATAATAAAAATAAAATTCAGAAGTTTGCAAACCGCTATCTGGCTGCAAAAGATGTATTCTTTATCGGAAGAGGAATTGACTATGCTATTTCCATGGAAGGTTCTCTGAAATTAAAAGAGATATCTTATATTCATTCAGAAGCATATGCAGCGGGAGAGTTGAAGCATGGAACTATTTCTCTGATTGAAGAAGGAACATTGGTTGCAGCGGTGCTTACTCAGGAAGATTTGTATAAAAAGATGATCAGCAATATGGAAGAAGTGCGTACACGTGGGGCGTTCGTTATGGCAGTGACAAACGAAGGAAATACTGATGTGGAGAGAGTAGCAGATTATGTCATCTATATTCCGGAGACAAACAGATATTTTGCAAACTCATTGGCAATCATTCCGCTTCAACTGTTTGGATACTATGTATCTGTCGGAAGAGGATGCGATGTAGATAAGCCGAGAAACTTAGCAAAATCAGTAACTGTAGAATAGTTTTTCAAAGTTTTTTTGCAAATAAAACACAGTTTTATCACAAATTATTGTTAGACTACTATCATCAAAGGAAATGAAAGGAGTCTTGACAATGGATAATGAATATAATTACGGAAATAATGAAGAAAAAAGAGAGGAACCGTCAAGAATAGAACCGCCGGTACCGGAAGATGGGATAATAGAGGAAGCTGCACAGACGGAACAAAGAACAGAGCAGGAGAATACATCATACTATGAAAAACCGCCGGTATATGAATCTTCCACACAAGAGTCCCAGACACGTGATTCTCAGTCGTATGATTCTCAGTCGTATGATTCTCAGTCATACGATTCTCAGACATATGGTGCGCCGACATATGAACAGCCAGATGAGGAGTCAAAGAAGCAGCCGCGTCGCCATATGAGAAAGGAAAAAGAGAGAAAGCCGATTCATATTGGTGTGAAGTGGGCAACATGCATCTGCATGGCACTTGTATTTGGTTTGTTGGCAAGCGCAGCATTTCAGGCAAGTAATCTTGTGATCAATAAAGTGGTTGGAAATAAAACTACGGTCGCATCATCCGGACAGAAGGTGAATTCCACAAAAGTATCGACGAATACGAGTTCAGATGTAGATTCTAATCTTGCGGATATGGTGGAAAATGTAATGCCGTCAGTTGTATCAATTACAAATTTAAGTGTACAGCAGGTACAGGATTTCTTTGGCGGTGTTCGTGAATATGAAAGCCAGAGCAGCGGATCTGGAATTATTATCGGACAGAATGATTCAGAGTTATTGATTGTGACAAATAACCACGTAGTAGAAGGAAGCAGTACACTGACAGTTACTTTTGTAGATGAAGAGAGCGTTGAAGCACAGGTAAAAGGAACAAATTCCAACATTGACCTTGCAGTTGTAGCCGTTCAGTTAGATCAGATTAAAGACTCTACTATGAAAGAGATTAAGACAGCGACACTTGGAGATTCTGATGCAATTCGTGTAGGTGAGCCGGCAATTGCAATTGGAAATGCTCTTGGATATGGTCAGTCTGTAACAAACGGAATTATCAGTGCAAAAGACAGAACTGTAGATGGTTTTGAGACAACTTTAATTCAGACCAATGCAGCAATCAATCCTGGTAATAGCGGTGGAGCACTTTTGAATGCCAAAGGTGAAGTAATTGGTATCAATACAGTAAAAGTAAATGCAGATGCAGTAGAAGGTATGGGATATGCGATTCCGATTTCAGATGTGACAGATGTTATCAATGATTTGATGAATCGTCAGACAAGAACCAAAGTAGATGAGTCAGAGCGAGGAGCGCTTGGTATCAGCGGTACAGATGTGGACTCACAGAGTGCTCAGGTGTACAATATGCCGGAAGGTGTGTTTATTTCCGACGTAACAAAAGACGGCGGAGCTGAAAAAGCTGGTCTCACAAAAGGAAGTATTATCACAGAGTTTGACGGAACAAAGATTGATAGTATGGATACTTTGAAATCTCAGCTGGAATACTACAAAGCAGGCGAGACTGTAGATGTAACTGTTCAGGTACCGGAAAAGAATGGTGAATATAAAGAACAGACTGTACAGGTAACACTTGGTGAGGCAGCTAAGTAAGATAATCGGACTAAAAGATACATGGAATAAATGCAAAATTTATTTCCATGTATTTTTTTGACTGTTCAGACCCGGTTGAAAAATCAAAAAACATATGCTATTCTAAAATTAGTTCGAAAAATGGTGAGGAGGTATCTGAAAATGTACGAATTTGATGAATTAAAAACAGCAGACGCTGAAATAGCAGAAGCGATAACGAAAGAGATGGAAAGACAGAATTCTCATATTGAGCTGATTGCATCAGAAAACTGGGTGAGTCATGCGGTGATGGCAGCGATGGGAAGCCCTTTGACGAATAAATATGCAGAAGGGTATCCGGCTAAGCGTTATTATGGTGGTTGTGAGTGTGTAGATGTTGTTGAGAATCTTGCGATAGAACGTGCAAAAAAATTATTTGGATGTGATTATGCGAATGTACAGCCTCATTCAGGAGCACAGGCAAACATGGCGGTATTTTTTGCAATGCTGATGCCGGGAGATAAAGTACTTGGTATGAATTTGGATCATGGCGGTCATCTGACACATGGATCACCGGTTAACATGTCCGGAAAATATTTTGATGTTGTGTTTTACGGGGTGAATGATGAAGGATTCATTGACTATGAAGATGTGAGACAGATTGCATTGAGAGAACAGCCGAAATTAATTGTGGCAGGTGCAAGCGCATATGCAAGAACTATCGACTTTAAAAAATTCCGGGAGATTGCAGATGAAGTAGGAGCGTATCTTATGGTGGATATGGCACACATTGCAGGACTTGTGGCTGCCGGACTGCACCCATCGCCAATTCCGTATGCAGATGTGGTTACGACCACTACTCATAAGACGCTCAGAGGCCCTCGTGGAGGAATGATTTTATGTAATCAGGAGGCAGCAGATAAATTTAACTTTAACAAAGCCGTGTTCCCGGGAATTCAGGGAGGACCGCTCATGCATGTGATCGCTGGAAAAGCGGTATCCTTTAAAGAAGCATTGCAGCCGGAATTTAAGGCGTATCAGGAGCAAATCGTAAAAAATGCAAAGGCGCTCTGTGACGGATTAATGAGACGTGGGGTGAAAATTGTCTCAGGTGGAACGGACAATCATCTGATGCTTGTTGATTTAAGCGGAACAGATTTAAGCGGAAAAGAATTGGAAAAACGTTTGGACCGTGCACATATTACATGTAATAAAAATACGATTCCGAACGATCCAAGATCACCGTTTGTGACGAGCGGTGTTCGACTTGGAACTCCTGCAGTTACGACAAGAGGTATGGTCGAAACAGATATGGACAAGATTGCAGAGGCAATCGCACTTGTGATGGAAAGTGAAGAAAATATTGAAAAAGTAAAAGTAATGGTGGCGGAATTAACAGAAAAATATCCGTTGTCTTAGATGAGAGAAAAGCCTTGGAGATCCAGGGCTTTTTGTTGTATGCATGGGAAATTGCGTCCTATTTACATAACAAATGCTCTGTAAGAATCACATTTGCTTCAAAATATCCCTTGACAGATTGAGATAGATAGAATAATATATACACATACCCCCTATATGTATATTGAGAGGAGTGAATGTTATGGTTACAGAAAAATATAATATATCAGGAATGACATGTGCGGCATGCAGCAGTGCGGTGGAGCGTGTCACAAGAAAGCTTGAGGGTGTCTCGGAGAGCAATGTGAATCTGACAACGGGAATTTTGACGATCACGTATGATGAGACAAAGATTACACAAAATGATGTAGTGACAAAGGTGGAACGTGCAGGTTTTGGGGCAGAACTGTATGTGGAGAAGAACAAAGAAGAAAAAGTGAAAGAGGAGGAAACTTTAGAGCAGGACATCAAAAAGACAAAGCATAGATTGGTCACGAATGTACTGCTGGCAATTCCGTTGCTTTACATTTCCATGGGGCATATGGTTCCCTTCCCGATGCCTTTGCCGAACATTTTGGACATGCACCATAATCCGCTGAATTTTGCTTTGGCACAGCTGATTTTGACAACGATTATCTTATATAATGGAAAAAAATTCTATCTGGTAGGATTTAAAAGTTTGTTCCGCGGACATCCGAATATGGATTCCCTTGTTGCAATCGGAACAGGAAGTGCCTTTTTGTACAGCTTAGTTATGACGATTTCTATTCCGGGCAATGAAAATGCAGTACACAATCTGTACTATGAATCTGCGGCAATCGTTGTTACGCTTGTCATGGTAGGAAAGTATATGGAAGGACGAAGCAAGGGAAAGACGTCAGAGGCAATTCGCAAGCTGATGGAGCTAGCGCCGGATACGGCAGTTGTGATACGAGACGGAGAACAGAAAGAGGTACCAGTGGAATCTGTCGTGCTTGGCGAACTGATCTTGATTAAGCCGGGGAGTCGTATTCCGCTGGATGGAATTGTGGTGGAAGGAAGTACCAGTGTGGATGAATCGATGCTCACAGGTGAGAGTATCCCGGTAGAGAAAGAAAAAGAAGATGAAGTAATCGGAGGAAGCGTAAACTATCAAGGTGCGATCACTGTAAAAGTAACTCATATTGGCGCAGACACGACACTTGCAAAAATTGTGAAGATGATGGAAGACGCACAGGGAAAGAAGGCTCCGATTTCAAAATTGGCAGATACTGTGGCAGGCTATTTTGTTCCGGCTGTTATGACGATTGCAGTTGTGGCAAGTATCATTTGGCTGCTGCTTGGACATGATATTACCTTTGTGCTGACAATTTTTGTATCCGTGCTCGTCATTGCGTGCCCGTGTGCGCTTGGACTTGCAACCCCGACAGCGATCATGGTAGGAACCGGACTTGGGGCAAACCACGGTATTTTGATTAAGAGTGGGGAGGCACTGGAGATCAGCCATAAAGTTGACGCGGTTGTATTGGATAAGACGGGAACGATCACAGAGGGAAAACCGACTGTTATGCAAGTGATAAGCCACAGCGAAAGTGAGGAAAAATTGCTTCAGATTGCAGCGTCCTGTGAACAAGTGTCAGAGCATCCGCTTGGAGCCGCGATTGTAAATGGTGCAAAAGATCATGGAATAGAATTAGAAAAAGTGGTTGAGTTCCAAAGTATTACCGGTCAGGGAATTGAAGCAATCATTGCCGGAAAGACTTATTATATAGGAAACAAAAAGCTTTGCGTGGAACAGAAGATCGATTTTTCCGAATATGAGGAGGAGGCGCTTCAGATTGCGGGAAAAGGACAGACGCCGATGTTTGTAGCTTCAGGCGGTAAAGTAATCGGGATTGTGAGTGTCGCAGATGCTGTCAAAGAGACGAGTAAAGCGGCAATTCAAAAAATCAAAGAACTGGGGATTGAGGTACACATGCTGACAGGAGATAACCGTCTGACAGCAGAATATATAGGAGAAACAGTGGGGGTAGATCATGTGATTGCAGAAGTGCTGCCAAATGATAAAGCATCTGTTGTAGAAGTACTGCAAAAAGAAGGAAAATGTGTTATGATGGTAGGAGATGGAATCAATGATGCACCGGCGCTTGTACAGGCAGATGTCGGAGTTGCAATCGGAAGCGGAAGTGATATCGCATTGGATTCCAGTGATATTGTATTGATGAAGTCAAATCTGCAGGATGTATATAAAGCAATTCGGTTGAGCAAGGCAACGATCCGCAATATTAAACAGAATCTGTTTTGGGCATTTTTCTATAATGCATGCGGTCTTCCGCTGGCAGCCGGAGCGTTATATGCAATCAACGGAACGCTGTTGAATCCGATCTTTGCAGGGTTGGCGATGTCTCTTAGCTCAGTCTGTGTAGTTGGAAATGCTTTGAGACTTAAGACGACAAAGTTGGACTAGGGAGAATGAACATGGAAGAAAACAAATGCTGTGAAAGAACAAAACATCGTTCAGAAAAAGAGAAGAAAGACTTGATAACTCGCCTGAATCGAATCGAAGGTCAGGTCAGAGGGATTAAGAACATGGTGGAGGAAGAACGCTATTGCGTTGAGATTTTAAATCAGGTATCAGCAGTTCAATCCGCACTGAACAGTTTCAATAAAAAGTTGTTGGCAAGTCATATTCATTCGTGTGTAGTAGAAGACATACGAGACGGAAAAGATGAAGCGGTAGATGAACTGTGTGAGGTAATACAAAAATTAATGAAATAGTGGAGGAATTAGTATGACAATCATTAAAGCAGAAGATATGCACTGTGAAAAATGTGTAGAACGAATCACGAAGGCGATGACAGATGCAGGACTTGATTTTCAGGTAAGCCTTGCAGACAAGACAGTTTCCATTGATGGATGCGACAGTTGTGTGAAAAAAGCGCTGGAGATTTTAGATGATTTGGGATTCGAGGGAATCGTTCAGAAATAGGGATGTACAAAGGACAAGTATCAGGAAGAAGCTGGTACTTGTCTTTTGCAAATATGGGGGATTGTATGAAAGAAAAATGGAAAATAGCAGTGGCATTTCTTGTACTGGGAGTATTTATTGTGGCAGGAAATTTGCGTGTGAGTGCAACAGAATCCGAAGACCTGTTCCTGAAGGATATTTTGGATGACAGTACGTATGTAAAAGCGATACTCGGAGGAGGGTATCTTGGCAAAACCATTTTGTATGATGTAGATGGAGAGAAGACAGTTGTATATCCAAATGACGGTGAACATAAGACGATTGTAAGAAATGGGCAAAAAGCGACTGTGTTTTATGGGAAATATCGAGGAAAAGATGAGCATAAGGACTATCGGGATTTGTTTCCGGAACTGGATATTTCATTTTTTTATGATCCGGTGAAAGAATTAGGGCTAAAGATGAGTGAAATACAGGAACAGAATTATCAGATTGAAGTAACTAAGCAGGAACAGATTGAAAACTTCCTTGTTCCGTTATCTTTTGTGGGTGTGATTGACAATGAGATGTTTACGATTTCACAAATCGATATTTTGTTCGATGAGGCATGCCGCCCGATTGAGATACGGTTTCACATCACATCGGATGTGGCGCAGCAGGATCGGATTACCTATTTAGAGCAGCAGCTGAATCAGAAGTTTGAATATACAACAAGAGAAGTTGTAGAGAATGCTTTTTCTGATGTGGAAGACGAAATTGCACAGATCAAACCGTTTGAGGAAGTTGAAGTAATTGACTATATTGATGAACTGTCAAATGTGGTCAAAGTGACAGATGAGCATTTTCTGCTTGTTCTACAGGCGCAGACGGAAGAGCTGGCGGACCGTGCGGGGTGGGACAAAAGAGCTGTGTTTGCGTATCTGGAGGCGGTCGATAATAAGTTCGGACAGTTTGCCAAGGGATATGAAGGGGAACAGATTACACAAGAGGAGTATCTGGAGCAGTTGGACAGAGTGTACAAATCGGCACATTTGGTCGGCTCAGATGTCTATACCTATATGTTTGAGTCCAGTGAGCTTAAAGCAAAGAAGAAAGCGTTGCTTGTCATAGAGCAGATGGGTGGATATTTGGATGAGAACGGGATGTTACAATTGAAAGACGGAGATGAATTTTATCTGAGTATGGAACCACATTCTGTTTTTCTGGAGGATTATGCCCAATGTGTCCGAGATGCTTATCAGAAGAAAAATAAAACGTATAAGCGGTTGGATGATACGATGATTCACCAATTCCGTATGTATATAGATAAACATAATATAGAATATGTGCGCAATAACTTTGACGGGAAGACGGACTATGAGAAATTGAAAAATTATGCGGCGGAGTTTGAGTTCTCTTTGTATTATGGAGAACCCTCCAGACATCACAATAAAATTCAAAAAGACAGTGCATTTGACGGACAAAAGTACGATAAAATTCTGACGCCGAACAGGCTGTCAGAGTTTATCATCAATGTGGAGACGGGAGAATTTGTGACAGAGTGGGACGTGCTGAAAACGAAAGATACACAGACTGTGATGAGCAAAGATTCTTCCTATAAAAAAGAGAAAGAAAGCTCCCAAAAAAAGGTGGTGGATACGGAATCTTTCAATTATGCGCCGGCGGACTATGTGGAGGCACATCAGATGCTTGATGTACTGCCGGCATCGCCGGCTAAGGAGAAAAAGCTTTATTTGGAAAATGATTTGAAGAAACTGTTGAAAAAAACATGGAAAAGTCCAGAAAAGAAAATTTACCGGGAAAAATACAGGAAACCAAGTGATTATTTAAAATAGAGGAGAAAAAGGATGAGAAAAAGAAATAAAGTGCTATTTGGGATTGCAGGCTGTCTTTTTTTGACTGCATGTGCAAAAGAGGTAGATGGTACGGAAAAAATCAATGATATTTTAAAACAGCAGCCATACGTAGATGTTCAGCTGGGGGAGGAATATCATCAAAGTGAGGTGAAATTTTCTACGGAGGAGGACAAGGCGGTCGTGCCAAAAGGTGCTGAGTGGGGAAGAGCAGAGTACCGTGAAAAAAAAGAAGCCGGGATATATTATGGAGAAGGGGAAGGTGGAGAAATCTTTGAGACAGATTCGGAAATCACACCGGAGCTTTATATGGATGCTTATTTTGAGTCTATTCAGAATCTGAATCTGACGGCCGCCCAGGTACAAAAGGAAGAATATGTGATTCAGGTAACAGAAAATAAAAAACTCGAATTATTCGAAGAAGAATTACGGATGCTCACCGGAATCATCATGAAAGACCATTATGAATTGACGGGGGTAGAAATTACATTTGACAAACAATGCAGACCGGTACAAAAAAATTTCCAACTGCAGGATATTGATGAAGATGAATTAAAAAAAGGAACAATTGAAAGTGAGGACTATGTGCAAAAGTTTTCATATGAGACAGGACAGGGGAAGTTTGACAGGACAATCAAGAAAGTGAAGAAAGAAATCAACGAAGAATAGAAGAACCAATTTCAGCAGCATACATACAATATACTATAAGTATTCAAGAAAGGGAAAAATATGTATGCAAAATTATCGCGATAATATCATGCAATACCGGGCGAACAGACAAATGGCTCCGTGCTGCGAAAAAAATGATGCATTAGAGGGAATGCCTCTGGCGATGGCATATGTGCCATGGCAGATGTGGAGAAAGCTTTATGATGCAGAAAAAGGGTTCTCCTGTGGAACGATTTTCGAGGAATTGAATAAACCATTTCGAGGGATGGGAGGGTGTCAGAGATGATGGCAAAACCTTGTAGAAAAGATTTACTGCAATGGATCAATGTGGTGAGCTTTGCGGTAGATGATGTGAAACTATTTTTGGATACCCATCCATGTGACCAGAATGCGCTTGCGTATTTTCAGGAATACAGCAGGATGCGAAATGAGGCGTTAAAAGAGTATGCGAAATACTACGGACCGCTTACGATTGACACGGCGGCGGAATCCTGCGCAGACAGATGGAACTGGATCAACGAGCCATGGCCATGGCAGGAAGGGGGATGTTAATCGATGTGGAATTATGAGAAACGATTGCAGTATCCGGTAAAAATTACGCAGACAAATCCAAAGATTGCTCAGGTAATTATTACGCAATTCGGAGGACTAAAATGCAATAACGTATAATATCTTGCAAATCCTTTATTTTCAATACTTACGAGATGTAAAGGGTGAAAATCATCTTTCCGTTTCTCTTATCGTATACGATATCTTCTACCAAGCTTCGCATAAAAACTCCTTTTGTTTCATAATTCACGGTGTCGTCTTTAATAATGTCGTAAACTGTACGAACTTTATTTAAAATATCTTCTTTAGATGGAAGAGAGTCAGAAGATTTTACATCAAGTGCGCTTAACTGTGATTCAATATCTTCTCGTATCGCTTTCAAACGTTTCTTATTTTCTTTATACTCTTCTAAAGTGTCCACTTCATTCTCGTAAGCAAGACGGATACGAGTTTCTCGTGTGGATAACTTTTTTAATTCTTCCTCTAAATGTGCACGCTTATCAGAATGTTGCATAGATTCCGGTGCGTGATATCGGTATTCAAATTCCATTCCATCAAGAATTTTTTCGAAATATTCGTATACAGCAGCAGTTGCTTTTGAAGCACTTAAAGAACAAGATTCTTTGTGCAAGCCTTTTGAATATTTGTAACACTGAAATCCAGGAGAATGAGGATTACCACCATTCCAAGCGAGGGTAGCTCCGCAATAACCGCATTTAATTAAACCGGACAACCAATGTTTGCATGAAGACACATCTCTTCGTCGTGCCGGCTTAAAATTCTTATGAATCTTTTCCATACGAATATCGTATTGCTCTTTAGTAAGTCGCACTTCATGTGTACCGATAAAGGAAATATCTTTCCACTTTACAAGACCGTAATAAAACGGATTTTCAAGGATTCTTTTTACGGAACGGGATTCAAAAGGATTTCCGCGTTGTGTTAAATATCCGATTTCATTCAAACCACGTGCGATTTTAGTACAATCTGCATTGTGATTATCAAATTGATCAAAAATATAATTTACAATTTTATATTTATCTTCGTCGATTTCGTAAGGATTGCCATTACCAACAGCCTTGTAACCAAGAGGAGGTGCAGTTTGGTACCCTTCTTTCATAGCATTTTGTGTCATACCTCGGATAACTTCATCTGAGAGCCGAATGGAATAATACTCATCCATCCATTCAATGATTCTTTCAATCAAAGAACCAAATGGACCATCTACAAGCGGTTCAGACACACTTACAACATCAACATTGTGCTGTCTCTTTAAAAGAGATTTGTAAACAATAGATTCTTCTTGATTACGTGCGAATCGGCTAAATTTCCAAACTAAAATCATGTCTACTGAGTGGTCTTTTGATTTAACCATACCAATCATCTTTTGAAATTCAGGTCGGTTATTTGCGTGTCTTCCGGAAATACCATGTTCGTGGAAGATTTTTACGATTATTATGTTATTTTTATGTGCATATTCACGCAAAAGTCTTTCTTGGCTTTCGGGAGAAAGTTCGTCTTGTTTTCCGGTAGAAACACGAATATAAGCAAATGCATAGTGTGTTTTAATCATTCTTTTTATCTCCTTATTAAAATATATTGAAAAAGTGGTATAAAAATAACAGCTAACAAACAGATAGAATAAATGTTCTGATTGCGAGCTGTTTCCGAAGATGATACAATATTTTTGGAATGTACTATATCAACCTTCGGGAATATAGTCTTGTTAAATCCGTCTCTGTGTTGGTAGCGCAGGGGCGGTTTTGTTTAAAATACATGTCAAAACAATAGTTAGTTTAGAAAAAAATTCTCCAGCTATATCCACAATCTTGACATACTCCGTATTTTTCCTTTTTGATTTTTGACTTTCCTTTTTTGACTTCGGAATAATCTGATTTTTTAGGTGTTAGAGCCCAAAGACCACCAGTCATTCCAATCATGGCAGTTCTTCCTAGTTTATTACCAAGTCTTGTTGCAGAACTTTTTTTACGAACTTCATTTCTTCCCTTAGAAATAACTTCATGACTTTCAATAGAAATTTGAATATTGCCACTATTGCATTTCGGGCATACTCTTTTACTTGTCGTTTTGGTCGAATCTGATTTCGTTCTTTCCGACACTGGAAAACCGCAATTTGGGCAAAAATTCGCCATATCAGATATCTCCTTCCCGCACTCAGGACATTTAATTAATGCCATTTCTCATTCCTTCTTTCCTGTTTATTATATAACGCCAAAGCTGTTATATCATTTCCAATATTTACCTGTAGTATTTCATTTACTTAAAAGCTAAAATAAAATAGATATGAAAATATTACTTGATAAAATCATGCTAAGTAAAAACTTAACAATTCGTCAAGTATCTAACATGACTGGGATTTCAAAATCATCAATCCAGCGGATTATGAATAACGAAATTTCTCCCAGTGCTGATACTCTCGAACTCCTCGCCAAAGGTCTAAAAGTACGAATTTCAGACCTTTTGGAATCTCCGTATAAATAAGTGTCCCACATCTGGGACAAATCCCCGAAACCGCGTTAGTTTTTAAAAAGTTATGTGTATATATAGTAAAAGGATAAATAGACACACCTTTTTAGAACAAATGTTCGAAAAACTTCTTGAAATAAATTACAAAGAGTAGTATTATTTAAATAAGGAATTTCGAACGTGCGTTCAATACACAAAACGCAGGAGGGAATACATACCATGAACACAACAGACATTAGAAAACACTTGCATGAGCTAATCGATAAGATGGAAGACGGTCAAATTGTCAAACTCTATCGATTAATACAAGGGATTTTCGGGAAGGCTATTTAGCCTTCCTTTTTAATTTCGTCATATTGTTTCATAATCATGTCCCATTGTTCGTCAGGGACGTTGTAAAGCAGTTCTAACAATACTGATAGGGCTGCTTTTTTTGATGGAGAAGAGTTCTCCATTATGTATCCGAAGCGGTTGTAAGCTTGTTCATGCGGAGGTACTTCTGAGAATACTTCTCCTGTTCCATTTCTAAGCCATACTTCGTTTACATTAAATTCTCTGCATATAGATGCAATAACTCTTTCTGTTACAGAGACTTCTCCGGTTTCTATATTTCCCAAATTCGAACGAGATATATCTATTTTAGAAGCAAAAATGTTTTGAGTCATTTTCAATTCGTTCTTTCTGAGATGCCGGATTCTTTCATTTATATTCATTAAACCACCTCTTTCGATATGTTAAGTATAGCATATACGCAAATGCTTGTAAAGGACAAATTTACAAAAAATAATTACCAAAATGCTTGACAAGGACTTACATAAGACTTATAATGTCCTTAACAAGCAAGCGAAAGAGAGGTGAAGAAAATGAGTAAAGAAGTAAAAACTCTTACAAAAGAACAGGAAGAAAAAAGACTGGAAGATTTCAAACGCATTGCAGAAAACTGGGACAAGTTCCCGGAGCGGGTGCAGGGGAAAATTGACGGAGTCATTTCGATGGCTGCATCGGCATTTTTAAATAGCGATAAGAAAGCGGGGTAGAAATATGCAACATCTTAAAAGAGGAAATAAATCACTTCTACTTGATAAAAATGAAGTGTACACACTAGAACGAGTTGTAGACAATTTTGCTATGAGTATTTTTGATGATTATATCTCTCTTAAGCGAGGGGAAGAAAATAGCAATGGAGAAAAAGTGGAAATGGAAACTTTGAAAGAAGATATGAAAGTTTTAGAGGTTTTGTCCAATGCATTGATTGCAACAAAGAGATAAGGTCTGTCTATCATTCAAGAATAAACAGACCTACCATTTAAAATGGTCTTTCCATTGCTTCACATTGTGCGTAGGTCGGATTTGAATTTAATTTGTTTAAGGTTTCATCGTAGTACTGGGAATACTTTTCTTGAAATTCTTCAACAGACAAATCTAATCCAAGAACCTTAGCAATGGCGTAGGCATTTGCAATTTGCTCATTTGGCATAATATACCTCCTTAGCATTAATAATAAGTTACATCAACATTTTATGTCTAATGAATTATAAAGTCAATATTGTGATTTTATCAAAACTATTTCTAGAAGGAGGTGCAAAGATGGCACACATTTTGATAAAAACATCAGGAATAAAAACAGAATTATTCATTGATGGGAAGAAAGTAAACAAAGTGAGAAAAATAGCTTTTGAGAAAAAAGCAGGAGAAGCACCAGTTGTATGCGTTGATTTATTGGCAACAGACATGGAGATAGACGGAGAACTGATTCCGGAATTACCAGAAATATTTAAACCATTTTATACATTAAAAGATCCATCCGAAGATGTCTGAATTTGAAAAAGGGTATCTGTTAGGTTCTGCTGAGAGAATGGTTTCTGAAAAGGAAGAAACAGGCAAAGAGAATAATGACGAGAAAGATGGATAGGAGGGGGAAATGTGGTAAATGAAAAGAAATATGTTACTTATGAATTATCGCTTATTCAAGAAGTGATGCATTATTTAAAAGAAGTGAATACGAACAAATCAAAAGAATTGTTAAAAAAAATGATTTGCCCGAATCCACAAGAAAAATTGTCAGAAGAAGAAACAAGAATTAGATGCATGACCGATAGTGAAAGAGTGGCTGCTCTTTACGGTTCATCGTTACCAAAAGATTCTGATGCTTTAAAAACTTTGAGAATGCTGTGTGGGTCGACGAAATCAATTAGAGAGGAGACAGTATGAGCAACGATTCAAAATTAGCATGGTTTACATTAGGGTTTGCAACAGCAGTTTTAATAGCTAGTATCGCAGTGCTTGTATTGAGACTAACAGCGCGATAAATGAGAAACCTAGTGCTATTAAGGAAATTAAAGTAGATATGCTGAAAGGCAAGTAAAAACGAAAAGATGTTTGTTTATGAGAATCAATGTAAGCGTTTCCAGCAGGAAGAATGATAGCAGAACTTCTCCTGTCGTACATATGTGGCCAAGGAATAGATTTGTCAATTACCGTAGTGGATTTAATGAGAATTAAGCCTTTGGAATTCAAAAACTCATAATCGGCAATGTCGCATTCAGGAATATTTTTGTATCTTATAGATTTTGAAATTGATAAATCTTTTAAAATTCGATATTGGTTTTTGGATAATTCAATCATTACACATACCTCGCTTACATATTGTTGACTCTATTATAGCAAAACCAAGATATAAAAGAAAGGAGAAAAGATGAGCAACTTAGAGCAAAAACTGGACAGCCGAGAAGTGGCTGAAATGGTAGGGAAAGCACATAAGGAATTATTAAGAGATATTCGTAGATATTGTGAACAATTGGACGAGAGCAATATTGCGCTGGTTGATTTTTTCAAAGCATCTACATACAAAGATGCAAAAGGAGAAGAAAGACTTTGCTACCTTGTAACCAAGAAAGGCTGTGAATTTATTGCTCACAAACTGACTGGAGTAAAAGGAACAGAGTTTACGGCGAAATACATTAACAGATTCCATGAAATGGAAGGAATCATACAAGACCATATCCCACAAGGGAAAGAACTCCTTGCGCTGGCAGTATTAGAAGCACAGAAAACCATTGCAGAGCAGACGGCACAAATTGAGGAAATGAAACCTCACGCAATTCTTGGACAAGCAATCACGACAGCAAATACCTCAATACTTATCGGCGATATGGCGAAAATTCTCAGACAGAACGGCGTGAATATCGGCGGACAGAGATTATTCGAATATCTGAGAGAGAAAGGCTACCTTATTAAAAGAAAAGGCACGGACTGGAATTTGCCGACACAGAAAAGCATGGAACTTGGGTTGTTTGAAATCAAAGAATCGGTTCATATTGACGGAAATGGTTGCAACAAGATTTCAAGGACACCAAAGGTTACAGGTAGAGGACAGCAGTATTTCGTGAATAAGTTTCTTAAACAGTATGTTTCATAGCGTGGACAACGCAACAAGTACAAGCAATAAGTCATACATATTAGAGAGGTGGTGCAAGTGAAGAAAATAGAAGTGATCTGCATGGTGCGAGTAAATGGTGAAAAGGTACCGCAGGAAAGCATTCCGAGGGAAGAGTTTAACAAAATGCTGGAGAAAAAAATTGATGAAACTATGCAGAATCTATGTTTCGAAAGGATAAGAACCGCTTAGGCGGTAAAGGAGGTGAGGACAAGCAGTAACATACAAAGAGTATCTAAGATACAAACGCAATAAAATAGAGCAAAGAAAAGGAGAAGGAAAGATGGAAGAAATTAAAACAGAGGAGCAGATGAAGGAGATTCAGGAGATGATTACATATTATCATGAACTGCTTGAGCGTAATGAGATGTTAGAGAAGAGAAATCAAGCAATGCTGAAAAAGATACGACAGGAAAAGAGGGACAAGCTCAAAGCTGAGTTATGCTGCAAAGTATACGCAATAATAGCAGTTGTGGCTACGATATTTGGATTTGGAATGGTGGTTGGAAGATGCCTTGCATTTTTAACTACAATGGGATTCTAAAAAAAGTGCCCAAGGTTTGCAGACCTTTTTCGGGCACAAGTTTAAAAACACAATTAAATTGTAGAGGATTTTGGAGGGAAAGTCAAATGAAAAAATTTGAGTTAACAAGTGAGTTTATCACTAATATTTTTGGAACAAAATTATTTCGAATCAAGGCACTTGCGGAATTTGGAAATGTTAAAAAAGGAGAATTTGGCGGATATGTGGAAAAAGAAGAAAATCTAAATCACGAAGGCAATGCTTGGGTGTATGGCAATGCTCGGGTGTATGGCAATGCTCGGGTGTGTGGCAATGCTCGGGTGTATGGAGATGCTGAGGTGTATGGAGATGCTGAGGTGTGTGGCAATGCTCTGGTGTCCGGCGATGCTAGTGTGTCCGGCGATGCTCGTGTGTGCGGTAATGCTTGGGTGTGCGGCGATGCTCGTGTGTGCGGTAATGCTCGGGTGTGTGGCGATGCTCGTGTGTCCGGCGATGCTAGTGTGTGTGGCAATGCTCGGGTGTATGGAGATGCTGAGGTGTATGGAGATGCTGAGGTGTGTGGCAATGCTCTGGTGTGCGGTAATGCTTGGGTGTGCGGCGATGCTAGTGTGTGCGGTAATGCTCGGGTGTGTGGCAATGCTCGGGTGTGTGGCAATGCTCGGGTGTGTGGCAATGCTCGGGTGTATGGAGATGCTGAGGTGTATGGAGATGCTGAGGTGTGTGGCAATGCTCTGGTGTCCGGCGATGCTAGTGTGTGTGGCAATGCTCGGGTGTATGGCAATGATGATTTTGCAACAGTACATGGCTTTGGCTCAGAACATAGAACAACAACCTTTTTCAGATTAAAAGATGGAAACATAGGTGTAAGATGTGGCTGTTTTTATGGAAATTTATCAGAATTCCGTAAAAAGGTAGTAGAGACACATGGGGAAACGAAAAAGGCAAAGGAATACTTAATGATTGCCGATCTGATGGAATTTAGATTTTCGGATAACTCATAAACAGAAGAGAGGAAAAGTCAATGGAAGAGAAGAAATATGAATTGTCATTAAGTGATATTCAGATGCTAATAGGGCTTGGAGCAGATTCTGTATGCAAAAAGAGTGGGTTAAACGGAACATCATCCGATTTTGTGACCGCCGTAGCAGCTGGTATTTATAAAAAAGTTGAAGACCATTTAACAGGTAAATGCGAATTTACCAAAGAACAGATTGATACATACAATCTATTATCAGAATTGTTTGATAAATTGGAGATGCGAGAGAGGTAGAGCGAATGAAAGAAGAAGAATTTCAAGCCCTCGTAAAAGACGTCATTCCAATCATTGAATCGATGAAAGCAGTATTGGAGAAACACGGAGTTGATTCTATGGTTTCATTAACGATTAAAAGATCAGATGAATATGTGGATTTTCTTCATGATTCGGGTTGGGATTTTTACGAGTTAGATAAAAAGCAACACATTAAAAAATATAAAAACAACGAAGAAAACAAGGAGGAATGATTTTGAAAACGATTAAGTTAAAAAACATACGCATCCAAAATTTTAAAGGGTGCAAAGAGCGTATGGTTGAGTTCGGAGACAATACAAGAATTAGCGGTGCGAATGCTACCGGAAAGACAACAATGTTCGATGCGTTCACATGGTTGTTGTTTAATAAGGATTCACTTGGTTCTACTCAGTTCGATATTCGACCAAAAGATTCAGACGGTAAGATGATTGACAATGTGGAAATCAGTGTTGAGGCAGTTATCGCAGTCGGTGAAGAAGAGTATTCTTTGAAAAAAGTTCAGAAACAGAAGTGGGTTAAGAAGCGTGGAACAGACACAACAGAATTCCAAGGGAATATAAATGAATTCGAGATCAATGGATATCCGAAGTCTGAGAAAGAGTTCAAAGAGTTTATTGGCAATATCATTGATGAAAAAGTTTTTAACCTTGTGACAAATCCGTCAGCGTTTAATGCTCTTCCGTGGAAAGAACAAAGAGAAATGCTTATGAAGTTTGTCGGAAACTTTACAGATGTACAGATTGCGGAGGAATGCAAAGAAAAATTTACAAAGCTGATACCGGAACTAAAAATTGCATCGACAGATGACATTTTGAAGAAGTACACGAAAGCAAAGAACATCTTGAATAAAGATATGGTGGAGATTCCGGCAAGAATTGACGAGGTATCAAAACAGCTCGTGATCGTGGACGTTGGTGCATTGGAAGTTGAGAAATCCGCAAAAGAAGTCGCTCTTCAAAAAGTGGAAGATGAATTGTCAGGCGGTGTCGGTAAATTAGAAGAAATTAATAATCTCAGACAACAGGTTATTGATTTAAAAATGAAATCAAGTGAGATTCAGAATAGAGCCAATGAAGAACTTTCCCAAAAGAGAAGTGAAGTTAGAGAAAAATGCAATGCTGCCGAAAACGAATATCGTAATATTTCCAAAGAAATTCATGATATGAAGCATGAGAAAGATAGTTTCATTCGTCAAAAAGATGCAGCTGAACATGAAAAAAATAGACTTCTGTCTGAATGGAAGGCTGAAAAGTCGAAGATATTTCCTGATTTCGTCCAACTGGGAGCATTTGTTGAGCCGGAGCCAATAAAAGATTCTGATTTAGTTTGCCCTACTTGCGGGCAGGAATTACCGGAAGAAGTAAAGCAGAAACGGATTACGGATCATAATGAGCGTTGCGAGCGAGCTAAAGCTGATTATAAGGCAAGGTGCGAAGCTCATAAGTCCAAGTACGAGAAAAATAAGGTGGAATTCGATAAACAGAAAGAGGAAAACTTAAAACGAATCACTGAAAATGGACAGAAAGCTGCTGATGCATATAGAGAGTTTCAAAGGAAAGCCGATGATATCCAAAAAGATATTAACGCTCTTAATGTTGATTTGGAAGTTGCAAAGGATTCCTATATGGAATTAAAGGCTGAATTAGATAAACTTCCATCTGTGGCAGATGTTTCTAGCGATTCAGATTATAAGGAAGTTCAAGAGTCCATTATTTCGCTTGAAGAAAAAGTTCAAGAATTAAGCAGGGAATCTACAGGCAGAACAGAATTAGAAGCGAGAAAGCGTGTTATTCAAGATGAAATTACCGAGATTGAAATGAAAATTAAATCGGCTGACAACTCTAAAATTGAAGCGCGTATCGCAGAGCTGGAAGCTGAAAAGTCAGCAGTTGGACAGAAAATCGCAGAGCAGGAGCAGATGATTGCGCTTACGGAAGATTTCATCAGAACGAAAATGAATCGTATCTCTTCTGTGATTAATGAGAAGTTCAGAATCGTATCATTCAAGTTATTTGACAATCAGATCAACGGTGGCTTGAAAGAATGTTGTGAATGTACGGTAAATGGTATTCCATTTTCTTCTTTGAACAATGGACATCGTATTATCGCAGGATTAGACATTATCCGTTCTCTGTCGGAATTAAACGGAGTAAGTTGCCCGGTATTTATTGATAATTCAGAGGCGGTTAATGAAAATAACTTCCCGGAAATGCAGAGTCAAATGATTCATTTAACGGTAACCGATGACAAAGAACTGAAAGTTGAGGAAATTTAAAAATGATTGAAGTAAAAAACGGAAATTTGCATATCGCAGGATCGGGTCTTGAAATTTTAAACGATACTTGTAACGTGATTTTTCATGTATATAAAGATACAGCAGTACAACTCGGTGCTGATGAAGCTGAAAAAGGAATGAAAGAGTTGATGCATATTGCAATCGAAAGAGCAAATGAGGAAATGAAGAAAGAGAATAAAGAGCGAAAGAACGAAAAACATGATTCTCCAAACATAAATACATTTCTCAGAAAGATGTTAATTGCAGCAGTACTTGTGGGAGGTGTAATGCATGATGTTGATTAGAGCACGTTATCTTAAAAATGATTTGCCAAGTGGCAAAAAATATACATTTGGTAGCAATGAACTTGTAAAACCAGGAGATGTTGTAAAGGTAGGAAATGCAAAGGCAGTTGTCACAGACGTGAATGTTCCGGATGAAGAGGTTGAATCATTTCGGGACAAGCTGAAAATGGCTGGAAAAGTGGAGGAAGAGTAGATGGATGAGTTCAGAGAGAAGATTTCAGAGGTCGCAAACAACAAATTGAATGATGGAACTGTCGAAAAGCTGATTGAAAAGAAATTGGAAGAAGCCATAGGAACTGCACTTGATTCAATATTTAGTTATCGCGGCGAGGCAAGAGAAGTTATTGAGAAAAAGCTTAATGAGGTTATGGTTCCAGCTATAGAAAGGCATGATTTTAATCAGTATTTGATTAAGTTGGATGATGTTCTTTCCAATATCATTAGTCAGACAAGCCTTGAAGATAATAAGAAAATTTTAGATAACTTTAGTGGATTAATGAAAGAACCTGATTCAAAAGAAATCAATTTGACAGAAATATTTAATGAATACTGTAAGCATGTTGCTAAAAATATAGATACAAGTAATCTAGAAGCTTGTTGTGAAGATGGAGAGCCTTATTATGAATGTGTTGTTGCGAATATGGAAGTAGAACATGTAGATAAAAGTTGGTTTTCGTCTAGTTTCGATGACTGTTATGTGAATTTCACTTGTGAAGAAGATGAAAACTTGAATTGTCAAATCAAACTATTCAAAAATAAAACAGAAGATAAGTGGAGAATTTTACAAGGAATTGACAGCATAGAAATTAATTCTTTAAGAAATTTGAGTGATTTCGAAATTTTCTTAATGGTTATCCAGAGAAGTTATTTGAGTATTAGTCTTGATACAGAACATGAATGTGCTGATGATATTGAACCGGAAGAAAAACCGGAATGGAGTTTGAATTAGTAGGGAGGTTAAATAAATGGCAGAAGAAAAGCAGGAGTTAGCTCAGAAACAGGAGTTTACCACTTCTCTTAGTGAGTGGACAAACAGTATTACAGGCTTAGTAGTAAGAGACTTTGAACAGTGCGGCGTTATGTTTGACGATTACTCTAAGAAGTGTGCTATGGCGGCAATGGGAAGTATTTTCCAGTTGGTGCAGGGAACAGAAAAAACAACAATGAAAGATTTGAACACATCGAATCTGAGAGAAATCGTGGAACAATGTGCAAGTCTTAAATTGAATGCAAATGCAGTACCGAGAGAGGTTTATTTCCAGCTTAGAAGTAAGCAGACCAATGGCGAATGGAAGAAAGTCGTGGAAATGGGAATTGAGGGAGATGGAAATGATGCGCTTCTCCGCCAGTTCGGAAATGAGATTGAAAAGGTTTATCCGGTATGGCTTGTGAAAGAAGGAGATGATTTTACATATCCAAAGCGTAAAGGAATCGAGATTACACCGCCGGAATGGAATCCGAAAGGATTGTCCGATAAGACCATTCGAGTTGTATATCCGATCAAGTTAACGGATGGAACGGTTGATTATCTCATGGCAGAACGTGAGCCGGTAAGAACAAATCTGATAGCACATATTAGAAACAATATGTTGAATGAAACGTTCGGATTTGTTACAGGAACTAAAAAAGATAAATACGGAAAAACAGTTGATCGTACAAGATACGATGCGACATCGGAAGAAAAAGAAAAGATTAAAGCTAAGAAAGCAGAGATTATGGATGCAGTCAGAGCATGTGATACATTGGACGATATTTTGAAATGTGCAGCTGCTATTCCGTATATATCAGCTGCTTGGCTTGATACACCGGAGAATATGATTATCAGGAAAATGCGAAACAATGCAATCAAGAAATTCCCGAAGAATCTCAATCAGATTGCCAGCAGTTCTTTACTGAAACTGGATGATACATATAAAGCAGCGCAGGAGGAAATTACAGAGAATGAAAATTCGCAGGAATTTGTAGTAGAAGAAAATGTTGTAGCAGATGCGGAAGCGGTTGTTGTAGAAGAACCGGGCTTTGCAAAGGAGCAAGGATATGAGAATCATTAGCCAGAATCTTGTTAGTTTTCCGTTTGAGAGAATCATTGTTGAAGTGGATGATAATTCCATCATGTGCCGTCTGTGCGCTGTACCGGAAAAAAGATATTGTTTAGGCGCATATAAAGATTGCGAAAGAGCGAAAGAAGTTTTTAAAGAATTGGATAAGTATTATTCTGACTTACCATACAGGGAAAATACGTTTCACAATCTAAGTTCTTTTGTGATGCCGGAGGAATAGGTATGAAATTAAAAGTGATAAATTCCGGAAGTAAAGGGAACGGATACGCACTTATTACAGGGGAAGAAATTCTTCTCCTGGAGTGCGGAGTACCAGCAAAGGAAATGTTAGAAGCGATTGATTATCAAACTTCTAAGGTTTGTGGATGTTTATCCACCCATGTCCATAATGACCATATAGGTCATATTAAAGAGTACATGAAGTATGGAATCAATATTTATACATCCGATGAAGTGCAGAGTGACATTGAAACGGTATGCGGAGAGAAAACCAAGTGCTTGCAGAGAATGAAAAAATATTCAATCGGTAGTTTTGATGTGATTGCTTTTCAAGTGCCGCACAATGATACAGAATGTGACGGATTCTTAATCACACATGAGGAAATTGGCAAGCTATTGTTCATCACAGATGCAGAGTATTGTCCATATAATTTTTCAAGATTTGGTATTAATCATGTTTTGGTGGAGTGCAATTATTCCGAGGATTACATCAATAAAAATGAGGATTTTGGAAAGTTTGAACACGTTCTCCGAGGACACATGGAACTACAGACATGTAAACGGCTTATACGGACAGTAAACAGTCTAAACCTAAGAAGTATAGGACTATTGCATTTAAGTAGCGGAAATGGAAATCCAAAGCGATTCAGAGAAGAAATAGCAGAATTAGTTGACTGCGATGTAGATGTATGGGTTGCGAAGAAAACTATTGAAAAGGAATTACGGTTAGAACCGTTTTAAAGAATATGTGGATAGTAAATTGATTGGGTAGATAGGATTTTAACAGAGATAGCAGAATGGTTTTATGAATAAAAGAAAGGTGGAATGACTTATCAATAAAGTAATTTTAATGGGACGTTTAACAAGAGACCCGGAAGTAAGATATGGTGGTGCTAATAACACCGCAGTTGCAAGATATACATTAGCTGTTGACCGCCGCTTCAAACGTGACGGAGAGCCGAATGCAGACTTTATTAACTGCGTGGTATTCGGAAAAGCAGCAGAATTTACAGAAAAATATTTACGTCAGGGAGTAAAGCTTGCGGTAACTGGTCGTATTCAGACTGGAAGTTATACGAACAAAGACGGCGTGAGAGTTTACACAACAGATGTTGTTGTTGAAGAACAGGAATTTGCAGAAAGCAAAGCAGCTAGTGCACAAAATAACGAAAGTCCGAATAATATTCCGAATATTAGTGATGGAGATGGTTTTATGGACATTCCGGAAGATGTAGATGACCAATTACCATTCAATTAATATGATCGGAAGTAAAAAGCCATTAAATTGTTGCAAGCCGAATTGTTTCCAGTGTCCATATCCTGATTGTTTATATGACGGAATGGATACTGAGGACTTCTCGGAAACAAACAATAGGGACTATGAATTGTATGAAGAGTCTACCGGAAGAAAGTATCACAAGGGTACAGATTCTTCATACAGAATAGAAAGACAGAAAGCGTATAATCGTGAAAACACTGTAAAAAGAGATTTGACGGAATATAACAGGAAATATTACAAAGAGCACAAAGAAGAGATTCTTTTAAATGCAAAGCAAAAATATGACACAAGAAAGAATACAAAGAAATGTAGTGCTTGGAGAAAGAAAAATGTCGAGCATAAGAGAGAATATGACCGACAAAGATATTTGAGAAGAAAGGAGAATGCGATAAATGCTTCTGCTGGAAGATAAAGGGCAACAGGACGGAAAGCACGTAGAGAAAAGTCAATACTGGAAAAGAAAAGGAATTGACATCTTACAAGTGCCACTTCCGGTTGGAGATTATGCTATTGCAAATGATAAGTCAATAGATGTAATTTCAAGAAAAAACAAACGTGGAATTGCTATTAAAAAAATGGATTTCCTTGGAACGTATGATGTTTGCGTGGACACGAAAAAAGACATTCAAGAGCTTGTCGGAAACGTATGTGGAAAGCAACATGAAAGGTTTCGAGACGAGTGCATATTGGCGCAGAACAACGGAATTAAACTGTATGTGCTAGTGCAAAATGCGGGCGGATTAATAAGGGGAACGAAAGACATTTACAATTCCACAGTCACAAAATTAGATGAGCTTAAAGGATGGAAGAATCCGAGATTGTTTGTAATGATGAATTCAGATGAAATTATCGGACATTGGAAAAATGGGAATCCGAGATACAAGCGTGTGCAGAGACACCCAAGCGCTACAAAGGGTGAAACATTAATGAAAGCCTGCAAAACGATGCAGGAGAAATACGGAGTAGAATTTGTGTTCTGCCATAATTCAGAGCAGGGCGCAAGAGTCTTAGAACTACTCGGTATGGAGGTATAGAAATTGGCAAGAAAGGTAAAGGAAGGCTTAGACTACTTTACGCTGGACTGCAACATGAATGATAAGATTAAGCTGATAGAAGCAGAGTTTGGAATTAAAGCGTTTGCGATAATCGTCAAGCTATATCAAAAGATATATTCAGAGCGTGGTTATTATTGTGAATGGAACGAAGATGTAGCACTTCTATTTATTGCCAGTCTTGGTGGTAATAGCGGTGTGAGTAAAAGTCTAATAGACGTCATATTGGCTGCTTCTATCCGCCGGGGTATTTTTTCGGAAGAACTTTATGAAAGATATGGAATACTGACATCGAAGAGGATTCAAGAGCAATACTTCGATGCAGTATCCAGAAGAGAAAAAGTTGAGGTCGAAAAAGAGTATCTCTTAGTTAAGGTCAGCAAAAATATGGTTATTGTAAACAATAACTCAATTAATGTATACATTAACTCACAAAATGTTAGCAGTAATACACAGAGTAAAGAAGAGAAGAGTAGAGAAGATATTATAGTATCTAAAGATACTATTCGTCAGACAGACGTCCAACGATGCGTAGAAGCTTGGAATAGTCTTTCTGATTGTGGAATTAAAAGTATCTCTAAGATGACAAGTTCTTCAAAGAGGTACCAGTCTTTGGTGGCAAGAATTAAGGAATATGGTGTTGATGATATTCTAACTGCTATTGATAAGATTAGACATAGCAAATTCCTGCAGGGACGTTCAGGAAGTAAGAGAGCGTGGGTTATCACATTCGATTGGTTTGTGTTGCCGAGTAATTTTCCTAAAGTTTTGGAAGGCAACTATGATGATGAATCACAATCTCAACAAGCTATACCACAGCAGACAGATAGTGGAGGATGGCAGTAAATGTTGAATGAGAAAGAAATACGAAAGACAATAGCGTTGATGAAGCCGGAAGGACAGCTGTTTGAAGTTCGGGTAATTTATGGCAACAAGGCAATGTATAGCGGATATTTCACAAATGCAGATGATTTAATGCGGGCATTTGATGAATTGAGAAATTTCGCGGATTGCAATATCTACATGTCATTGAACTCAATTAATGCAGCATGTTATGACCGGATTCAGAAGAACCGATTTGAGAAGAATGCAAAAGCCACGACGAGTGATCATGATGTGGTTGGTTACGATTGGCTGATGATTGACTTGGATCCGCAGCGACCGAGCGGCACATCGTCTACGGATGAACAGATAGAAAAAGCAAAAGAGCAGGGAAATAAAATTTATCAATTCATGCGAAACTTGGGATTTTCAAAACCACTTTTCGCAAATAGCGGGAATGGAGTGCATCTTCTGTACCGAATCCGGCTCAAAAATTCGGATGAAAACAGAAAGTTGATTGAGATGTCATTGAAAACACTAAATATGTTGTTTGCAAGCCCGGAAATCGACGTAGACATGAAAAACTTTAATCAGTCGAGAGTTTGTAAGCTATATGGCACAACGGCTCAGAAAGGGGCAAATTCGAGTGATAGACCGCATCGTATGAGTTACATAATCGGGAATCCGGAATCAATCGAAGTGAATGATATAAAATATCTTGAAAAATTATGTGATTTATACCCGAAAGAAGAAAAACCGCAAAAGTATAACAACTATCAGCCAAGAGAATTCGACTTAGAAGAATGGATGAATAAATATGGCTTGCGGTACAGAAAGAGCGGTTATTCAGACGGAACGAAATATATCTTAGATTGCTGTCCATTTGATTCAAACCATAAGGGGAAAGATGCTTGTATTTTCCATTCTAGGACCGGTGCAATAGGTTTTCATTGTTTTCATAATTCTTGTGCAGATAAGACGTGGAGAGATGTACGACTATTATTTGAACCGGATGCTTACGAGAAACGGCAACAGGAATACGAAAAACGAATTTACGCAAAGCCGAATCGAAAGCAAGAAGTGAAGAAAATCGAAGAAACAGAGGGGAAACCTGTTTTCTATACGGCATTAGATATTTTAAATTTCCCAAGAAAAGAGGAGAGTTTTGTCAAGTCCGGAATCCACATGATAGATGAAAAAATGCGTGGATTAAAAAAAGGCTATGTGTCAGTTATATCAGGATTGAGAGCTTGTGTTGACTGTGACACGGAATATTTTAACGGTTATGAGTGGAAGAAGATTAGTGATTATGAAATAGGTGAACAAGTATTGCAATATAACGAAGATGGTACTGCAAATTTAGTTTATCCATCTCTATATCATAAGCACGAACAGGAGTATTTGTGGCGTATAAAGACGAAAAATATTGATATGTGCGTTTCTGAAAATCATGATATGGTTTATGTGTCTTCAAAGGGAAATCTTGTTAAGAAACCGTTTAGTCACATAGCAAAATTGCACAAGAACAATAAGAATGGTTTTACTCAAAAGTTCATTACTACGTTTGAATGCTTTGGAAAAGGCATTGATTTAACTGATGAACAAATAAGAGTCATGTGTATGGTTATATGCGATGGTTCAATTTTAAAAAGAAGAACTGTTGAAGATAAATGTAGAGTAAATATCAAAAAGAGTAGAAAAAAGAAAAGATGTGAAATGCTATTGAGTAATGCTGGAATCGAATATAGTTGTAGAAACTATAATCCTAGCGATCCTGAATATCTGAGTTTTATGTTTACTCCTCCTTTGTCGGTGAAAGAGTTTCCTAGAGAATGGTATCAATGTAATAAACATCAAATGGAAATTATTGCAGAAGAAGTAATTGAGTGGGACGGCTATAAAACAAAAGATGGTGCATTAAGTTTTTCACAGACTAATAAAAATACTATTGATTTTCTTCAATTTGTTTTTACGTGTTTAGGGAGAAGGACAACCATCAGTATTGATGATAGAAGAGGAAAAATAGACAGGCGAGATTCTGATAAGGAATATTTGAGAAAAAATATCGGGTATGCAATAAGGGCGTGCAAAGGTTCAAAATTAGTCGGAATCATGAATTCGGATAAAAAATTGGAGTTTGAAAAATACAAAACAACAGACGGTTTTATGTATTGTTTTACTGTTCAAAGTCATATGCTTGTTTTTAGAAGAAATGGAAGAATTTTTATTACAGGAAATTGCGGGAAATCAAGTGTCATATCTAACATTTGTCTTGATTGTGTAGATTCTAAAAATCGTGTTGGAGTTTTTTCGGGTGAGTTGGCGCCGAAGAACTTCATGAGATGGATGAATTTACAGGCAGCTGGAAAGGGATATGTTGAGTCCACGCAATTTGATGGATATTACAATGTATCGCGGAAATATCAAGAGAAGATAGCAAATTGGTTAGGAGATAAATTCTTCTTGTATAACAACGAATACGGAAATGATTTTTCGGCAATCATGGAAGAATTTGAGAAGAAAATTGAAGCTGATAAACTAGACCTTTTGATTTTAGATAACTTGATGGCTTTCAACATTTCCGGACTTAGTGATAACAAATGGGATGCTCAGACAGAATTTGTTTTAAGTTTGCAACGATTGGCAAAAAGAAAGGATATACATATTATTTTCGTTGCTCACCCTAGAAAAGCAATGGGATTTCTTAGACTGGATGATATTTCCGGAACAGGAGATTTGGGTAATGCAGTTGATAATGCTCTTATTGTGCATAGAGTGAATAATGATTTTAAACGGCTAACAAAGCTAACGTTCGGGTGGCAAGATGACAATGAAATATATCAAGCAACGAACGTGATCGAGATTGCAAAAGACCGTGACGGTGGGTTACAGGATATATTTATTCCGCTTTTCTATGAAAAAGAATCAAAAAGACTTAAAAATTATCAAGCGGAAAACAAGATTTACGGTTGGAATAAGACGGATGACGGATTTTCAAGCGTTGAAGATTTAGAGATTCCGTTTGAGGAGTAATGATATGGACAGAACAAACAAACCTGAACAGTTTCTTGTGCTTACGGATGCGTGGGGAATCTTAAGAAAATATTTGAATGCAGATGAAGATTCTTGCAATCAAGCACTAAAGGACTATGACAATTTACACAATAGTTTCGGTTCTGATTTTGCAAAGAATATCGCAATAGCTTGTGTAAATGAAATAGATAGGATTGTGAGAAATAAGGAGAAAGGAAATGGCAAAACGAGATAAGGAATATGAGGCACGAATACAAGGTATGCTCTATGCGTTAAATGTGGCGAAAGAGCATGGGGTTGACTATTTAGAGAAAGAGATTAAAAAGCGTGGAGTTATTAAAATCCCACTTGCATATACGGACAAGCAAATTGACGAATTTTGGGAGCAGTTATCCGCTAACCTGTACGCGACAATGACTTGTGTGACAGGAATGGTTCTACATAATACGTTCGGATTCGGTAAGCAGAGATTACATAAATTCCGAGAAGAGTTCTTGAATGCGACAAATAAGACAATCGACTTGGATTGGCTTGGCGAGCATTATGTGACACTGGAAGATTATGCGGTGGAGCTCAATGAAAAATACAATTTGGGCTTAGACGTTGCTAGGATTGCGGTATGCCAAGAATCGCATGACAAAGGGAATGCAAAGTACAAAATGGTGGATATTAGCCATGTTTTGGCAGAATTGAAAGAACATGGATTTGAAGACGCAGCGGAGTTTTTAGAGAGAAAGATGTAGGAGGAAAGATATGCAGAAAGAATTTACAAAAGCGGACTTAAAAGACGGGATGGTTGTTTATTTTGATGATGGAACTAAAGCAGTTTTTATTGGACATTTCTATGTAACAAATAGTGACATTGAATTTTTAAATGGAAAATTAATACTTAATCAATCAAGACGAAGAATAACAAAAATCGAATACGGAGAAAAGGTTGTTTACGAATCAGGAACAACTCGTACGACCACCGAAGAAATGCGACAGAAATTAGAAGAACTTACGGGTGAGAAGATTGAGGTTGAACCGAGTAAAGGAGAAATGATTAGAATGTGTTATGAGTTTTGTAGAACACAAAATTGCTCAGATTGTGTTTTGAGTCAGTCTGGAAATTGCTGTTTTAAAAATTACTCTGATGAAAAACTCAAACAGTGCTATGAAAAGGTGATGGAAGATGGACGAGAAGAATAATGATATCCTAGATGATTTAGAACATGATGAATTTGAAGATGATATTGATCCATCAGATTATTTTGATGATGATTATTGTTATGAGTGTGTTGGATATGGAGATGATTATCAAGTAGATGAAGATGGTGATTGGGTTTGCATGTGTGATAGTTGTGTAAATAATCCTAACAACTGGGAAGATGGATACTGGATTGGAGATGATTATTAATGGATGAAAAGAAAGTTAGAGAAGCGATATGTTGCATTAAATCATTTACGGACGATACAGTGTGTGAAGAATGCGATAACTATGATAGATGTGATCGTACAATGGTTATAGATAATACTAGAACAGCAATCGAAGCATTAGAAAAGCAGTTGCCGAAGAAACCAATAGTTGTTAGTAATTCTCTTTATAATAAATATCAATGTCCTAGATGTAATGACTATATTTGCGATGGAGAACCAATATGCTTAAAGTGCAAACAACCAATTGATTGGTTGAAATAGGTTAATTCAATAAACAACAGAATTTTAAATTAAGAGTTGACTTGGTTTAACAATTACAGAAATTTTGAACCAAATGTTGAGTCTCCTGCGAGTTTTCTTGCGAGTTTTTTCGTAAGCCACTCGTAAGGACTCGGAAAGGAATGGAATGTGCTGGAAATATAAAAACAATCATGGAACAGTTTTTATTTATTGCGATATTTTGAACGGAAAAAAGGTATTCGTCGAGTTATTTGAAAGTGTTCACCGATTTTATAGATGACTACGAAAGTAATTATAATTACTGCCCTTATTGTGGGAAAAGACTTGAAATAAAGGAGAAAATATAAATGGAAGGATTAAAGAAATGCCCGTTTTGTGGTGGAGAAGCTGAAATAGTTACAGAAAGTAATCATGCATCATTTATTAGATGTAAACGAAGATGTTGCAGGACATATGTTTTTATAAGTCCTAAAGTTGCAATCGAAGCATGGAATAGGAGAGTGGAAGAATGAACAGAGAAATACTTTTTAAAGCAAAGAGAAAAGATAATGGTGAATGGGTGGAAGGGTATTACGCAAAACTTGGATACGGAAATAATACTAAGCATTTTATTATCCAAAATGTATCACTGCAAGAAGATATTTCATATTTTGAAGATATTGAAATTGATATTTGCACACGTTGCCAATACACCGGACTTACCGACAAGAACGGTAAGAAGATTTGGGAGAATGATATTATAAGCATTAATGCATACTCTTACGATGAGCCGGAAGACGATTATTTTGGAGTCGTAAAGTATTGTGAAAAAGATGCTTGTTGGGTTTTAAAGAATAATGAGAGGTTTGATGAGATTATATGTGAGTGCTTTGGGAGTTATACAACACAGATGATTAATCATGGCAATATTTTTGATAATCCGGAGCTGTTGGAGGTGGAGTGATGGTTTTATTTTGTCCAGATTTAACATGCAAAGAAGAAGTAAAAGCAATGGTAATAGGAACTGGAGATTTTACAAGACCAGTATTACACGCTTGCTTGAAATCTAAGCGTGTAGCGTATAAAGATGGAAGATGTGTGAAATACGATAATGAAGTGGAGAAGGAGGTGGAATAAATGGCGAAGTATAGAAAGAAACCAGTGGTAATAGAGGCGTACCATCTTAAAGATTTGAGCTATAAAACAGTAAAAGAATGTCTTGGATTTATGGGACAGCAAGTAAAAACATATAGAGGGATCGGAATAGAACAGCCTTTTGATAAGTATATGCAAATCGTATGGAAAAACAATGGTGTTAAAATCGAAACACTTGAAGGAACAATGATTGCAAAGGCTGGAGATTACATTATCCGTGGTGTAAATGGAGAATTATATCCATGCAAGCCGGATATTTTCGAGAAGACATATGAGGAGGTGCAGTGATGGCTGAAAGAGAAAAGAGCAATCTGATGAACGTACTAGAGAAGATTTTGGAAGAGATTAAGGAACTAAAGCGAAAGCAAAATAATCAGAATCAAGATTATAGAACAGGATATTTTAGTGCTTTGTCTACGGTGGAGAGAATCATCTGCTCACGCATGGATGAAGTTAGGGATATGCATGGAAAAAGGCTGATTGATGCGGATTTGCTTATGAGAAAATGCGAGAAATGGTTAAAACCGAAAGCACCAGACGAAGATGAAATTGTTTCGTTGGCAGATATTGCGGTGTCCATGATTATGGAAATAGAAGAACAGCCGACAGTATATGTGAATGATGGTTGGATTCCGGTAGAAGAGAGATTGCCGGAAGATTGCGAGGAAATAGTGTTGGTGCAAGTAAGTGGGAAAATGGCAGAAAATATATGGTTTGATAATGCTTTTGAATTAGCTACATATGTAAATGGGGAGGGCTGGATTTTAGAGAATTATCCGGAATGGGAAAATCCGAAGGTAATCGCTTGGCAACCACTTCCAGAACCATACAAATCAAAGGAAACTATTCCTGTAGCAGGAATGGATCATATCATGGGCAGATTTATGAAAGTGGAGTAGAGTTATGAATAGAAAAGAAACAACAGAATTTCTTGGGGAATTACTGAAAAAAGAAAAGTTTTCAGGGATGGGAAAATATTGGGCAAGTGAAGTAAGCATAGACTATGGCACAACAGATGTAAAAAGAGTTGATTTTATGCAATTTGAACCGGTTGGAGTTTGTGGAATAAGTGCAATCGAAAAAGGAAGTTTTACCTGTTATGAGGTTAAGAGTTGCAAAGCGGATTTTAAAAGTGGATTTGGACAAAACTTCATAGCAGAAAAGAATTACCTTGTGATGCCGATGAAAACCTATAAGGAAGTTATACAAGAAATACCACAGGGAGTGGGAGTTTTAGTACCAATACCGATTTATGCGGATAAATACGAAGAATTTGAAAGTCCGACAGAATTATCTATAGATAAAGAATGGAAATTGTGTTCTATTAGAAAATATATTCCGAAACTAAGAAAACGATCAATGACGGAATTGTTATTCTGCATGTTGCGATCAGGACACTGAAAATAGAGGACAGCGGAGCACGGTCTTAAGTGCCGTTGCCCCGACCTCAATATTATAAGTTCCTCTACTATATATACACGCGAACTTGAAAAAACTAACGCCATTTTGCGAAAAAAAATAAAAAATTTAAAGAAGGTGATAATTTGTACTTTTTACAAACATTAGATTTTGTAGCGAGTGCTCTTACTGTCATAAGTGGATTTGTGGCAGCAGGCTACATAATTGCAAAAGGAGCAAGGATAATTTACGAGGAGATCAGGAGGTAATCAGAATGAGCGAACAGCACAGAACGGCAACGGAATACAAAGAAAAATATGCGGGAAGTTATTGTGACGGAGATACCGAGATAGCAAAAGAGCATAAAATTGTGAAAGAGGTTTGCGAAGAGACAGATGAGTGACTATCAATTAGTGTTTTGGAATACCTAGTAAAGAAGAAAGGGATAGCAGCATTATTTCAAAAACTGTAAAAATCGCCATTTTAGGACGTTTTTTGAAATTTGAGATAAGAAGTTCTCTAAAAAAAGAAGTCACCCTATTTTATGGGAGCGAAAAAGTAGGACGTTGGAATAATTATTCATTCTAACGCCCTTTTTCTGACAATTCAGTTGATAGTTGTTTGGCTAGGCTACTCTTATTCGCTATCTATAGGCATGGCGTGCCGGCTGTTTTAGTCTTTTCCATGCAAGGCGAACAGTTCTAAGCTAAAGTTATTAAGTCGCTTAAAAGCGAAAATACGACCTATCTATAACACAGCCCCATCTCCGAAGAGGTGGGGCGAAATAAAATATTACAAGAGACTATTACGAGAGTTATACCATTCCAAAAAATCATCAAGATGAGCTTCTGCTTCTTTCCTTGCTGAGACGGCAAGATTAAAATCTTTAGTTACTAGCAGTCGATAGGTTTTGTTTTTGTACCCTATATAAGCTATGTATTTACCATTTGACAAGCAAACTCCAGTTACGCCTGTTTTATTATTTTTGGATAATGTGCCTTTAAAAAACACATCAGATGTATGATCGTCAAGATGGCGCCCGGAAAGCAATTGCTCCACTTTCTTTTTTGATTTTTTAGAGCATCCGCAACTAATCACTTTCCCGGAAGTGAGAGAATCTGTCCTAATGTTTACGATATTGCCGCAATCACACTTGCAGGTCCAAAGCTTAGCAGTGCCTTGTTTTTGACCGGAATCAGAAATGACTGTTAAGCTGCCATATCTGTTGCCAATCAAAGATTTTGAGCTACCCTTACGACATCCACAACTGCGATATCCACCACTGTTTAAATCCCGAGTAGTTAATTTCACTTCATTCCCGCAATCGCATTTACAAAGCCAAAGCCGAGAGGCATTTTTTCGCTCATCTAAAAGAGAGAGTACAGTGAGATGCCCTATTTTTTTTCCTGTTAAATCAATCATCTTCATACTCCAAAAAATCAGTTATTTTTTCGGTGATAAATCGCAGATATTCACTTTTATCATCGGGCATCCTGGAATTGATCCAATTGCGAATCTCTTTTAATCTATCGCTTTTTTCTTCGAGAGTTTCTTCTGTATCATTAAAATCTTCGCTCATGAGTGCTGCTATCAAAAAATTGATACGTTGGTTATAATCTTCACAAGCAAGAGCGTCTTCAATTAAATCGGTTATTTTGTTCTTCATAAGCCCCTCCTATAGCAAATCTTTAACGTCGCATTCAAGAGCGGAAGCGAGAGAAAGAGCGTTTCTCAATGTCATGTTTTCAATATCGCTTGTGTCGCTTTCATATCGCTGTATTTGCCGAATATTCACTCCTGACTTTTCAGCAAGCTCCTTTTGCGACATCTCCGAAGCGGTTCGTTGGTATAATAATCCATTTATTTTGTTGTTGTGGCAGTCCAGTCTTCTGTTCACCAAAGAACAAACGCCGCACATTCCATCTGTTCTGATACAATCAGGATATCTTTTCATATTACGCTAATACTTCAATGACTTCTGCGTTACGGATGATGATTTCGCCAAGATCAGTACCCCATTCTGCACTATAGCCAGCAATCAAAGCAACATGTTCGCCAAAATAATTATTTGCAAGTTCAGCATCATCAAGATTTACAGCACATGTTCCGTCAAGTTCTTCGTCTGTCATTTCTCCGTCAATCCATACATAAGAATTATCAAGAATTTCGCCTTTTGTAAATTCATCTTCTTGAACACGAATTCCAATATAATCAAATTCAACCTCGTTTCTAATTTCCTCGATTCTGTTCATGATGTTTTTAATTGCCTCTGATTTTGTCATTGTAGTAATCTCCTTTCCTTATCTTTAATTATATTATACGCTAATAGTAGCGTAAAGTCAATAGCAAATTTAAAATAATTTGACAAAATTATATGTTTCTGTCCTCTGCATCTTCCGGGCTTGGAACCGGCTTCGGCTGCATTACAGAGCCGGAACGTGTCCGGCTAATATTTTTATAACAACTGCACTCGTAATCTATTTACTGCCTGCGCTGTACTCTTCCAGAATTCAACATTCTTTTCAGCGTTTTCCGTATATACTTTCAGACTTTCCCATAACTTCAATTCTTCAGTAATACGGCTGGAGGTAAATTCTAGAAAAGTGTCTACCTGTCGCGCTTCCTGATCTGTTAATATAATTTCTTTCATGTTGTTCACCGTCCTATCTAGTTCAACGCATTGTTGATTGCTTCCGCTAAATGTGGGAATGATTCTGTGATTTCTTGAATGCTATCGGCGTAATAATCGCCGACTATTTTCCCGAAAATATAAATATTTCCAGTGTAAAAGCATCCAAGATCGTTAAAATAAATATCTAATCTTGTAGCCTGTTCCTTCTTGTCTTCATACCACATATCAATATTAATCATCTTAAAAACCCCTTTCTTTAATTTTTACAAAACCGCTCCGGGGCAATGCTCCCCGGTACGCTGTCAGCGGTGATTATGCGTAGATTGTATGTAAATTTTTGAAGCGCCACATTGCAATAGCAAGGCTTTTCGGGCTGCGGATAATATAGCCATTGATTGCGCTGTGGTGTTTGTCGCTTTTCTTGAATTCATATAAACGGCTTTCAACTTCATTCATTTTTATCATATGTATTTCTACTTCTTCATTTTCCGCAATTTTCCGGCCGTTGTATTTTTCGTTATTAAATACCTTTTCGGCTATTGGGATAAGCGGAGCCGATACATTGTCAAAAATCCCATAAGCATATTCGCAATGCACGTATACGTTGCAACCTGCCAAGATTTCCATTGATCTCTGGTCATAGTCCACTTTACTATATTTCCTTGTGATGCTTTCAACGTCCGTTTCTCTGACAAGAGGATTCTTGATAGTAATATTGACGGATGTATCATATAGCGCATCGCGAACCCTTACAGATACGTCTTTGCTTGTGATTCCATGTTCTTTCAGGTCTTTTCTAATTACCTGTGATAATTCTCTATTTGTCATGGTTCTTTTCTCCTTTCGCGCCCTGTCTCATCGGTGCAGGTAGGGCAGTTCCTACAGACGCCCGTAGGCGTTTCGACTATTTATATTCGTGTGTCTCACCTTGCCAGGTAATCCGGCAAGATGTATCCGGCTCAGCTGCGTGAATCATGTATGATCTTGTTGCCCAGCTTGAAAGCTCTGCCACAAAGAAGATTATCAATATCATTTTCTTCATGTTCGTTTCCTCCTTACAATATTTTTGAAAGCTGTATGACCTGGGCTTCTGTCAAGTGGTCAATTACTGTGTTCCCATCTCTGTCTGCAAGTTCGTATTCATTTGAAACTGTTCCGAAGCCGTCAAACTGGTTTGATAAGTAGTAACCTTTTTCATATAACTTTCTTTCTGCTTCTTTCATTTCTATATCCTCCTGTGAGTGATTTGTTATCTCGTTTCTATGGTTATATAATACACGATATTACGCACATATACAATTGACATAATTAACAATATTACGCACATATATATGATATAAAGTTGTGCACTATTTATTACGCACATATTTATTGATTTAATTACGCACGCATGTTATAATGTAATAAAAATATGGAGGTGTAAAAATGGCAGAGTATACAGAAGAACAGAAAGCAGCACGACAAAAAGCAGTCAGAAATTACGAAAAAAATAACTATAGATTGAATATAGTATTTCCGAAAAATACTAAGGAGAGAATAGAACGACTAGGACTGAATAAGAGTAATAGTGCGTTTATTCGCGATACGGTATTAGCTAAACTTGACGAACTAGAAAAAATATTGAAATAACGCACATATAATCATTGACATTATTACGCACATATACTATAATAATACTTGTAAGGAACAAGCTTACAAGTTACCAGTGGCAAGCTGGAGAAAGGAGAACAGGATGAAAGACATGGGAATGACAGATAAACAGTTTAACGGCTTCATAAGATTTTTGATTGACGGGCTGGAAGAAGTCAAGGAAGAGTCAGACGCGAAAAAGAAAGATGAACGACTTCAGAAGATTCTCGACAATCTGCAAAGCACGTTAGAAGATTAAGGAGCGTTAGACAAAAACAAAAGCCTCGGATAGTTCCGGGGCTTTAGTTAATTGTGGCGCTATACTGGCGAGACAGTCCGCCACATGACTGTTATATTACAAATAACACATAAACAATCAATCTGTCAAGAGGGAAAAATAAAATTTTTTTTGATTGACAGAAAACAACAACAGTGATACAGTAAAGTCGATGGCGAGGAACTCATGGAAGTAGCGCACTTTGGAAAATCAATAATGTATAAATATACAAAGCAGACTAATCTAGGATAACAGAAAGGTCTGCTTTTATTGTGCAAAAATACTAAAAAATAAAGGCTACAATAATATATATTTATATAATATTATACTTGTATTTATATATCTAATATGCTACTTCTATAGATTCTGAGCCAGAATAATAATATATATAATATATTATATATGTGCTGCTTATGCAGTAGAAAATGTATAAAATAATTTTTTAAAATTATATTGACAAATGGCAGAATATAGTATAATGTGAATGGCAGATAACAGAATATAAGCCGCAGGAGCAAGAGCTCCCGAGACCGGCTTGAGATGTCGTGAAAAGCATCCGATGCGTGTAAAGCGTATTGGGTGCTTATTTTTTTTTGAGAAAGTGAGGTGCGGATATATGCAGAATATCGAAATACAGGAAGTAAATACAACAGCGGAAAGAACAGAAGTATATGCAAATGATATAGAGATGTATTTAAGTCAATACTGTATAGATCACGAGATTAAACACAAAGATTTGTACACAATAGATCAGAGTAGATGGAACAGTGTATTATTATATATTTACAAGCATGTATTTAAACCTACGATAAACAATAACCCAAATAACAGATACAATGGTAAATCTAATATAGATTATAGCGATAAAGAGCTATTAAACAATGTATGTGATATATATATAAATCTATGTTATGAGTACAGTAAGGAAGTATCTATTATGGGATTTAGTAAACTGACAGGAATACATAAAGATACGTTGTATGATTGGCTAAATAACAGGGGAGCTGAGTCCGGTTCGTCCGACCTAGTGCAAAAACTTAACGACGAGAGAGAGGAGAGTTTAAGCGTCAGATTGGTGTCAGGCAAAGGAAATCCGGTCGGCATTTTGGGAATTTTGAATAGGCATTACGGCTGGAATATGGGACAGCCAAGAGGGCAAGAGCAGAAACAGCAAGCACCGAACATTCCGCAGATGGAACAGAAGTATCTGCAAGACCAAGGCAACAAGCCACAACTTCCACAGTTTCCTGAGCCTTAGTAGAGATACAATAGAGAGTATTGTCAGACAATTATTGCAAAGTGTGTGTTATTAATTAGATTAAAACTATATGTAGTCAAAAATAAGATGGTAACACAATATATAGTACATCATGTATAAAAGAAACAGTTATTTCTCGTATAGATATATATGTTCGATTTAAAAGTGTTGCTGGATCAGCTAATTTTAGAGTTTTAAATTGTACCCACCCAGGGGGTGTATGAGAAGGACCACACCCGGTGCCAAGTGAGTCCCCCAAGGTAATTTAAAACAAAAAGACCTATAACGTATGGAGGAGTTTTAATGGAGCTACTGAGATTAAAAACAACTTTTGGATTGCTGAATAAGAAGTCCGGAAGAATGTATCTTTTACAATTTACTCTTAAAGAACCGTGGCTATTACCGAAGTGTGATAAGCATTATGGAGAAGAGAAGAATATTGTTTTATATGGTTGGTTGTTCGTTTACTTTGGATACACAGATTTGAAAGGAAGATAATTATGACAGAAGAGCATCTTAAGAAGATTATAAAAATTTCAGAAGAAGTCAAGCGTTACAAGGATTTCTTAAAATCGCTTAATAATTCGTATGTAAATCAAATTATTGCATGTGATTGGTCGGGAGGAAAAGTGGGAGGCACAATTTTGTTACTGGAGAACGAGCCGGAGTTAGAGCAGTTAATTAAGGGCTACATTTCAAAAAAGATTGAAATTCTCGAAAAAGAATTTGCGGAGTTGTAGGAGTGAAGAGTTGTTATGAAAAAATGTTGTGGAACATGTCGATATGGACATTATGATAAAATGCAAGGTTATGTATGTGTGAATGATGAAAGTGAGTTTGTAGCAGATTTCGTTGAATATGATCATATCTGCGATGATTGGGAGGACAAAGAAAATGTGGAGAGTGATTAAGAGATTTTTCTGCAAACATAAACACGTAGTTCATTTAAAAGCAGATCTCGTAAGACAACCCGATGGCTCATGGATTGTGAAGCATGTTTGGAAATGTAAGGATTGCGGAAAGGAACTTTAATTATGGCAAGTTTGTCAAGAATGGCTACGAAGTGCAGAAACTGTCCATTTGTTTCAAAATGTGAAAAGAAAAGAATGGAAGCCGCGACATACATAGAACCAAATTTAACGATGCCTGCTACTATACCAAGTGTTGCAGAAATGGTTTCACCAATGGCAGTTAAACATGATTATCGTAATGTCAAAGTTGCTGAAAATACAACGATTACAATTGACTTGGAAGAAATGAAACGGCAGATGACGAAAGATTTTTACAGAAAAGCAGGAATAGGATTTTATCCGGGAGCGTGATGAGATGTATATGGCATTTACAGAAGAATATGGACGTAAAATTCGAAAAACAGGATTCACAGTAATAGAATTTAAAAATTGTATTAGGAAAGGAATTAGTCTTTTAAATTATCAGCTTCTAAAAGTTGCAGAAGTAGCAAGCAAGGTAATGGATTTCTTATCTAAAAAACTGAAGGAGTTAATTGATTCGGTAAGACTCGTTATTGAGGATATTTGTGATAAGCATGATTATCAAACATCTCGCAGATACAAATTTGTGAAAATCTTGGATAAACTTGGATATGATAAACGAAAAATGTGGGTAGCAACGCGTCACACGTGGCTTGCAAGAAGTAATTGTTAGGAGGAACAGATATGAAAAAACGTAAAAAAGAAATGATTAAAATAATTTTTGCAATTATAGTCCTAGTTGTTGGAATTGCGATGGCATTATATTTTGGGGTATGGGTAATGTTTATTAAGGCGATACTAACAGCGTGTGCTGCATTTGATTCAGGAGTTCTCACTGCAACGATTATAGGATGGACAATCATTAAGTGCTTGTTTGCAACAACGGTTACAGGCTTGATTTTAAAAGTGACGGCTGGAATTGTAAAAGCATTGTGTAAATAATTAACGTGTGGTGCGGAATAGATAAGTGTAGAGATGTGAGGTGCAAATCCTCACCCGTACAATCGAACGTAAGCCAATATGGTGTTGCTACTGGGTGGCCATAATTAGTAGACGTACTATCCATATTGCAGTTCTAATATTCAAATGGAACTTGTGCAGAAACCAATTCATGAAAAGGTAAACAGAAACTAGATTTCATTTGAAATTAAAAGGGTTTGCAAACGCGGACAAATCCCGTCGGTCTTTGCTTGTAGATGCGATGACGTAAAACAAAAACAAGATAGTGCCAAGCATGACACGATAAATAAGAATGTAAGCAGGGAAGCCTGCTTATCGGGGAATAATTCAGTGGTAGACGTCTTATAAGCGGATTGTCGTGGGTTCGATTCCCACTTCCCCGATTTATGCCATGTTTTCTATAATAGCGTTGGAACATTAGCTCAGTTGGTAGAGCAATCGGCTGTTAACCGATAAGTCATAGGTTCGATTCCTGTATGTTCCGTTTGCACTTTGAGAATTGAATATTGATGGTTGAAATGGTATAATTTATGTATCATACTAAGGAAGAGAGGAATTGTACCATGATAAAAATAGGAACAATAGAAAAAAGAATAAAGGAAGTTGAGGAAATCGATATTTCTTTTGTAAAAAATGGAGTGGATATGCGTTCTGATGCGCGAATTGAGGCTGAAAATTATAAATATGAAAGAAAGTTAAAAAACGCTGCATCCGTTTCGCAACTCAAGAAAAGATTGAAAGGTCAATATCCTGGATTTGACTTTAATATAAAAGAGGCAAATGGGACTATTGTAAAGAGTGGACACAAGCATCTTGGAACTGTTCGAGATACATACATAGATGAAGAATAAAGCATTTACCAACCATCAATATTCGGTGGTTGGTTTTTTTTATGCAAGAAAGTAGGTGAAAGTGATAATGCAAGGCAATATTAATGATGGCGTGTATTATTGTCCTAAAGGGCATAAGACGTCGCAGAGAATCAATAAAAACACAAATGCGGAGAATATGCCTATATGGTGTAAGCATTGTAAAAAGGCATATTCTCCGAGGATAAAGGATGGAGTATTACAGAAATGATTTTATTAAAAACGATAGGAGTGCTTTGTATAATTGTTTTTTCTTTAATATTATGTATTATTGCAGGAGTTTTATTGGCGCATACTGTTGTTGGAATTTTAATTGGGTTAAATGATGGCAATAAAGGATTGAATTGGTGCTAGAATATAAATAGTACAAGTCAAAATGAGAATTCCTTATAAGAAAAAT